>Ga0123342_1001126_pt1:0-17500 | contig 44516 bp, 47 predicted proteins | sample Turbeawhitnodule_FD_89960 | JGI IMG/M metagenome (GOLD analysis project Ga0123342, IMG submission 89960) | Root nodule microbial communities of legume samples collected from Mexico - Turtle bean Mexico white nodule | ecosystem: Host-associated > Plants > Roots > Nodule | place: Mexico...
CCATCATTGGGTCTTGTTATTACGGGGTTGATACTCCCAGTTCAGAAGAGTTGATTTCTAACAGAATGAGTGTGGAAGAGATAAGGGACTTCATTGGGTCCGATTCGCTGGCTTTTTTGCCCTTTGATAGCTTGAAGAACTTGTTGGGGACTGAAAGTCCTAATTTCTGCTATGCTTGTTTCTCTGGGAATTACCCTGTGGAGCCTACAGAGCTCAAGGTGAAGAGGGTTGGGGACTTCGTGGATGATGGTTTGAATGGTAGCTTGGAGTCTATTGGTGGTGGTTGGGTTCAAGCGAACCCAAACCAAATCAAGGTTGGTAGTTAGTGGTAATAGTTTTTCACAATTATCTCCTGTTTCTGGTTTTGTTGCAGTGTTAAGCCTAATGGATACTACTTATGTGATCTGGTGAGAGATAATGTCGGTCAAACCATGCTTTCAACCGTACTGTGGTGAGCTTCGTTAGTTCATTTGGATTCTGAAGGCCGGTTATGCATGTCTCATCTGATATATGGAGCTGCTTGTGTTATTTAGAATTTAGACAAACCATGGTATAAGAATTTTGATACTTTTCATTACATTACTCTTTTTTTTTGCTTTTCAATACAGGATCTTTTCAAATACACCTTGGATTTTCTTGGATGGTAGTTTTCCATCTCTTTTTTCTTGTATATATATTTGTTCTAGTCCCTGAAACAGAGGAGTAAACATTTTAAAATAAACACAACTTTTTGTTTACTTGGTAATTTAAAACTGTAGAACACAGTTAAGAGTGGTACAATGTTTTGTTCTGTAAACTGCAATAAAATGAAAAGCCAAGTTTTCATGTAGCAATAAATGCAAAATTGGTAGTTATCAGTTTAAGGGATAGGCTGATACAAGACGGTGCGGTATATGTGTTTAATTTATATACTCCAAGGCCACATTTGTTTCACAAAATCTTGTTATATTCCTGGGAATATAAAAATAAGATTATTTATTCTTATGTTTGTTAAAAAATTGTATAAAAAGTTTTTATTCTCAAAGTGTCTCTAAGTTTTTTTTTTTTTAATTTCTTTTAGCAATCAAAGACTAGGATTAATTCCACAACTAAAGGGATGCTCTTCTTCTCAAAGAAGATAAATGACTTACCAGAAAAGTCACATGACAATTTTCTTTATAAATCTAATGAGGGAATTTTTCTTTGGGGCAGGTTCTTTTTCCATGTCATTTGATTCACCGCATATCAAATATACAGCTATGTTCTTGACCACCAATCCATGACCAAAACTTACAAAAATCTTCACCTTGTCTCCGGAAACTAAATTTGACATTATTAAAGGAAATTACCTTGTCATGCTTGTGTGCACTTTGTGTAATTAGGCATTAAGACACTTGTAAAACATTAAGTTGCGACGATTTCAGGGTTTGATAAATAAACAACACACACAGCCATTGAAAGAAACAGAATGTCCCTCACCATATGGGCCAACCAATGAGGATGGTTGTCACCTGGAAGAGAAACATCACAAGATTCACTGTTTTCCAATCCCTCATCACAAGATTCACTGTTTTCCAATCCCTCAGAAACATTATTGCTGAGAGTATTGATATTGAGGAACTCATTGTAACTTCCAACACCAATCAAAGAAAACCTCAAGCGAAGCTTTGAAATTCTTGATTCTGTAAAATTTACACCGTATTCGACAAGAATTGTTTTTACTTGATTAGATAGCTGAAACTCGTGTCACCTTGAACCAAAATACTTAGAAGATTTACGAGGCTGTTATATGTACCGGTCGAACCCGAACAATCAAAGTCATGATTAAATAACGAATACATAATAAGTACATGTCAAAGAGACACTTCCAACTGAATTTGAATGAGTTAAAGACACACCTCGAAGTACATGTTAAAGACACACCTCGAAGTACATTCCCTAAATATCAAGAAGTCACTACATGTTCTAAAAACCACTAAATACATCTGAGTGAACGAATTACCTAACCCACATAAGTGGGGTCAGGTCAACCTATAGATAGGATTTTCGAAAGGAGGAAAATGTACGTTTTCATATCCTGAGAGAACAGACTAGTACTGGCTTGAGTGTTGGAGTGCAATCACAGGTACCCGACCGGCGGAACACGCATGTAGCGAGAGAAAAAACTTCGAAAGATTAGAATACTACCAATACAATAGCGAATTGTGTACCAGTGGATAAATATTACCTAGGCCCTCTCATCCATAGAGGTACATTCTTACATTATGTAATGACACAAGGTCACGCCAATTATTATTCTCCATACAAAAGATCGGGGATTCAGTGTTGATGATATGCAAGATCGAATGATAGAAGGAAAAATACTATTTGACAATCCTTCAAATCCACGTAGGGATATATATCAGTGCTTTTTTAGCTTACAATTGAAAAGGGCTTTCACAGAGTTATCAAGGATTTCATCTGCGCTATATCTTCTTCCAATAGTCAATCTTGAAACAATCAGAGAGGGTGAAAGTTCTTAAAGAATTCAACTTATATACCTCTCTTAGGAGATTGCTTAGACTTGTGCAGTCTTTCAAATGTATCAGTGGTAGATTGCAGAGATCTCCCGTGGATTGGTTTACCTTGCACAAACTTGGGCAATCTTTTAGAATGAGTTTTTCAAGAAATGGTAGTCCTGAAAAGTTAGGTGTTTCTCTCAAGAACTTGGAGTGACTAAGATTAAGGGATTTTAGCCACCCTTAAACATGGGGTAGTTTCCAGACAAGTTGAAGATTACTATGTTTTAGATCAAATGGAGTTACATTTTCCATATGAAAGTTATTTAGTATGTATTTAAAAGGAAACCCTTGCCAACAAATCCATCTTAGTTGTTTAATGAGATTGGTGGAGAGAAGAAAATAAAGGTGAATATAATTCTCATATAGCACCTTTTTATTTTTTCATCTAACACCTCTTTGTTTTTATTTCCCTATCTAACATCATTTCAAAAGCAAAATGTTATATAGTTCCTATCGAAGATGAGCTGCAATAACAACCCATTACTATATAAGAGGGCTTTATTTATGATATATAATCAATTCAAGTTGACAACTTAATAATTATATACTTATTGCTACCAAATAAAAAAATCAACTCTATTTAATAGCTTCCTTTTGGATACTTTTAAATGAATCTCATGCTTTTGCATGTTTGATTGCAAATTTCCATGTCTATTTCGTATTATTTGAGTTCACTACACATGTCATGCCTCTTTTATCAATTTAAATGCATACTCTTTTTTTGTTGTCACATTAATGACAATGAGTATATAGTGTTGGTAACAGTTGATTGAGAATACGAACAAGATAATCTTATGAAACGAGGATAAGCACAAAAGGTTCAAATAAAGTCTATTCATTCATGAAACCCACCTCCTTTACTATTCACTTTGGTTTGCTAATTATTTTGAAAGTACGAGAAATTTCTTAGTATATAAATCTTTTAAGAGTGTGTAATATACGTAGAACTATATATGATGAAATGTGTATTACTATATAAGAGTGTGTATTACTATATATTGGGCTTATGACTTAGTATTACTTTTCTCTTTGTAACCTCCTTCTTTGCTTATGGATTTGTTGGTTTTTGGTCCATTTCCTTTTCTGCCTTTTGCTTTTTGTACCTCTGTACTCTTCTCTTTTTCAATAAGATAATAATATCAATCTCCGTTCTTCTCTTTGACTCACTCCTTCTAGTATATTCTAGGGTTTGTTCTTCATTTGCTTCTGTTGTTTCTTCACGAGCGTTTCTCCTCAGTTTTTGTTTTGCAGCGATCTTCAACTTCTTAGATAAAGGCTGCACCATATCAATTCTAACTTGCATCCTATCATTTTTCTAAATTTCCAAAGTAAATATAATTCAAAAATAAAAAATATATTCCGAACAAAAAAATCTGGAACACAAAATTGAAAACGCATTCAGAAAAAAAAATTTGGAATTTAAAAATGTGTTATGGTTAATAAAGCTAACATGTCTCGGGTCCAACCAATTTTGCCATCCCTTGCTATGTCATGTGTTTCTTTTTCGATTTATTGGTTCATTGTTGCTAAAACTAATATTTCTTTTCTTTTAGATATTGCATAGGAACGACCGACACAATCAGATCAATCGACCTAATCGGAAAATAGTTATCTCTACCTTCATCCTAACGAAATCCTCACCGCTCTGTTGGTTTCGTCGGTTCTTTACTCAACAAATTACCACTCTTGGAGCAGATCAATAATAATTGCATTGAGTGCGGAAAATAAAGTGGAGTTCGTTTTGGGCTCTCATCCCCACCCAAACAAGAATCATCTAACTTATTCAACGTAGAACAAATGTAACAACATGGTTGTCTCCTGATTAGTTCATTTGGTTCTCATTCCTATTAGGCAAACCATTATATGGGTGGATATGGTTGTATATATTTGGAATGATTTAAAAACGAGATACTCTCAAGAAGATTTTGTTAAAAAATTATATAATGTAAATTAATTTTATAATGTAACTCATGTGAAATAGATTTTTGGCCTTGGGTTAGTAAAATAAATGACTCATTGGTCAATATGAGAGGTTATATATATATATATATATATATATATATATATATATATATCTTATGATACCTGATGAAATTTAATCTGATGGAGATTAGAAAACATTAAGAAGATAGGGTTGTCTCACTGTTGTTGAGAAAAAGAGAATTGAAGAAAATGCTCACATAAAGACTTTCATGAAAAAAGGTAACTATGTATCTCTATTATAATTGAATTCTATATCTCTATTATAATAGAATATATAGAATGTGAAAATCATAATTTGTAAGATTTTTATGTCATGCAAATAAGTTTTACACGTGGTATCATAGTAACGTTGTTCAGTTTATGATTCTCCATTAACAACGTTCCAAATTTTATGACATTTTTAAAATTAGGAATTTATGAATGGAAGTTTTATTTTTGGTAATTAAATTACTAAAAAAAATATATGACCGTGAATGATATGATGAAGGCAAAGGCATGTTTATTTTATTTTTCTCGCAGCAATTTTTTTTTTTCGTTTGCGAAATTTTTATATGATTAAGGTGCAGTTTGCGAATTATTGGATTAAGGTGCAATTTACGAAATTATTGTAGGAATAAGGTGTCGTTTGCATGATTGGCAAAAGCCATTAACGCTTCCGTATGCACTCTGTACCTGATTAATAACAATTAATGGGGCCCACGTTGAACGAAAAGAATAACCTAACAATTTATGGGACACACATGCATTGAATGAAAAGAATGACCTCTAATCTTTTTTTTTTTCTCATACTTTACTGCACCTTATACTAACGTTATTATATTATGCCTTAAGAGCAATTATAGGGCCCACATGAATGACCAAGTTTGTTTTTTAATTTTTATTGAATTCTTTACTGTACCTTACATATTATATTATGTCTTGTAATACAATTTGTATTCCTTTATAGAAAACTTGTATCCTAAACGTAAAATTAATTTCATAATGCAATTGTTTGAATTAAATGTATAATAAATTTGTAATCACAAAAGTAAATCTTTATATTTTATTTAATTTTAAATTAATGATGAATTTTATTTCAACTATCTATTGAAATGGATGTTAAATTATAAATGATTGATATATAGGTAAATTGAAATTCATTATTATAATGTATTTATAGATCATCTAAAGGTTGATTAGTTGTTCTTATAATCAATGGTTGTGAACATGCATTATTAACTTTATTTATGTATTCAAAGATAATGAATATTTCTAGTTAATGTATATGTCTTGTCGAATAATATTAATATTATTAACATCATTATGTTTTGTGTATTAATGTATCACCCAAAGAAGAACATTATACATATAATGTTTGTTTGTTATCTGAATGAATTTGTATTGTATGTTTAATTTATGAATCAAAGTATTAATGTTAAACATGTATTAATTACACTATCTATCTATTCCTGTATCTTTACATTCGCATGCTACGTTTGTTCCCATCTTTAATGGATTAAATTTTTCTGATTGGAGTGAACAAGTCCAATTTCACTTAGGTGTATTAGATCTTGGTTTGACTTTTCAAATTGAGAAACCTGTTGCTACTACTGATACTAGTAGCAATGAAAAGAAAGCTCATTATAAGATTGGGGAAAGGTCAAACAGACTTAGCTTGATGTTTATGCGAATGAACATAACGAGTAATATTAAGTTAGTTATTCCCAAAACTGAGAGTGTAAAAGAATTTGTGAAATTTGTGGAAGAGCTCCCAAACTACTGATAAGTCTCTCTTTGGGACATTAATGAGTACCTTAACTACCATGAGATTTGATGATTCTCGTACTATGCATGAATATGTCATTGAGATAACAAATATTGCAACAAGACTTAATTCTCGTAGAATGACAGTGGATGAAAATTTTCTTGTGCAGTTCATCTTGAACTCATTAGCGTATGAGTATGACCCATTTCAAATGAACTATAATACCATGAAAGATAAATGGAATGTGCATGAATTGCACAATATGTTAGTTCAGAAAGAGATCAAACTTAAGATCAAAGAAATCACTCCATTCATTATGTGAATAATCAAGGAGCTAAAAAGAAAGTTCATAAGAAACATGGAAAAAGTAAAAAACCATCAAAGATTAACAAGCCCTCTACTAAAATTCAGAAGAAAAATGACAAATGTCATTTATGTGGGAAATCTGGACATTTCCAAAAGGACTGCTTTAAACATAAAGCTTACTTTGAAAAGAAAGGTGAGCACAATGCTTATGTATGTTTTGAATCAAACTTAACTAAAGGTCCACATAATACTTGGTGGATTGCTTTTGGATCGAAAACTCATGTTTCTAATATGATGCCAAAATTCCTTTCATGAGGAATAAAGTGAAGGTTCTAGTGAAAGTTGTCGGGACTTATCATTAAATCCTTGACATTGAATTTCATTTAGACTTGTTTGATACTTTTTATGTACCTAATATTTCTAGGAATTTAGTTTCTTTGTCTAAATTGGATGTTGTTGGATACTTTTAAGTTTAGGAATAATTGTTTCAGTTTGTATAAACGTACTTGCATGATTGGATATGGTACACTTTATGATGGTTTATATAAATTGAGTCTTGATAATTTATATGTTGAAACTCTTATGACCTCGCATCATAATGTTGCTAGTAAACATAGTTTAGTGAATGCATGTTCTGCTTACTTGTGGCATAAGCGTTTATGACACATTTCCAAAGAAAGGATGCAAAGATTAGTACAGAATGAAATACTTTTGAATTTAAATTTTATTGATATGAATGTATGAGTGGATTGTATTAAAGGTAAACAAATAAAACACACAAAGAAATGAGCCATAAGAAGCACTCAACTTCTTGAAATTATATACACGGATATATGTGGACTTTTGATGTAAATTCCTTCAATAAAGAAGGTATTTTATCACCTTTATTGATGATTTTTCGCATTATGGTTATGTCTATCTATTACATGATAAAGCTCAAGCAGTGAATGCCTTGGAAATGTATATAAATGAAGTGGAAAGACAATTAGACAGAAATGTGAAAAATGTTAGGTCAGATAGAGGTGGTGAATATTATGGAAAGTATGATGAAAGTGAACAATACCTTGGTCCATTTGCTAAGTTCCTTGAGAAACGAGGTATTTGTATTGAGTTTATGGGAGTATAAGTTCAAGAGGGGGTGAATTGTACTTAGTATAATTTTCACAAGTGACTTATTTAACCAATGCTAACAGTAAAAACTGACTGTTTCTAGAAATAATAGATTCAAATTTCTCAACCAGATGGTTGCTTAAAAGAAACAACAGGCTAATATCAGAAACAACTTATAAATTCACTTTTACAGTTTATCCACTTTCTTAAAATTAGATTTAATGCAGTAATATTAAAACTGTTTTAATTCTATATCAGTTGTTAATAACTTGATTTAAAACATGAAGGAATCAAAATTAAAAGATCTTGATTAGTTCCAAAACACAATGACTAGCAAGATTTGAAACAAAAATCAATTAGGATCAAGTTCTTTTAAATTCAGATTTAAAACAAAATTATTAGAAACAATTCTTTAATCTTTGATGCCTTATTGGATACTTGATTCACAACATTGAAAGATTCAAATATCATAACACTTTGCAATTTTAAAAACAGTTAAGCATTTAAAGACTTTGTCAACAGAAAAACAACAAATTTAATCTTGAAACAACAAATTCATTTTTAAACCAATTTTAATATTTTCAGATTTTAAAAGACATTAGTATAAGGACAGAAAAACACATAAGATTTTATACTGGTTCACTCAAAACTAAGCTACATCTAATCCCATCGCTAAGATGGATTTCACTAGTGCACAACAATCTTTTACACAAGATTACACAAAATCAATTCTTTAACCCTTCAAGAACCAAAGATACACACTGAAAAACACTAGTTTAGCAATCCTATACTTCAAGAAACTCTATCTTAGAAGCATATTAGCACAACATTACAAAGAAAGGAAAGTAGGGAACAAGCAAACCTTATTTGCAGACTTAGGAGACTCAAACTGGACCTCCACAACTGCAACACCTTGAAGAAGCCCCTAATCACCAACCAATGTGACAATGACAACACAAGAACTTCAAAAGTTTTTTCAGAAAAACTTTCCAAAAACTAAAATCTCTTAAGAACCTCTCAAAAACTCTTTAAAAGCAGTAAGCAATGTGTATTCAATGGATGATTTGCACTGAAAACCAACTATCCTTTTATAGGATAAAAAACAAAACTGATTTGGCAAAAATAGTTTCAAATAAGTTAAAAAACAATTGATTAAAAGTTGAGAAAACAAATTGTATTTTGAAAAAAACACTTGGTGGAAACGTAACCAACATTTGAGAAGTTGAAAACATAATGTGGGAACAAAGCTAACTTTTAAAAACCAAACTGATGTTTGGAAACAAAACTGTTTTAGTTTAGAAAAGTTTTAAATCAATTGTTTCATAAAAAAACATATTGAAAAACCGGTACAGTCCAAAAAAACAAGTTGTAAAAAGCTTTAACAAATTTTTGGAAACAAAACTATTTTAGTTCAGAAAAGACACTTAAGCAAATCTATCTTAGCTAAGACAATAAAGAATACATGGCAACATCCATACAATAACTCTTCAAGAACCTTTTCTTCATCAAACACCTTCATTTAGCACACTAGTTGACTAGTCTTCAAGATCTCCAACAATTTGTGCTCAATACACAAAGTCAGGTACACCACAACAAAATGGTGTGTCAGAAAGGCGAAATCGAACCTTAATGGATATGGTTAGGAGCATGTTAAGTAATTCATCTTTACATGTATCACTATGGACGTATACTTTAAAAAATGCCATGTATTTGTTGAACAAGGTTCCTAGTAAGGCAGTTCAAAATACACCTTTTGAATTGTGGACAGGTAGGAAACACAGTTTGAGACAATTGCATGTTTGGGATTTGGTAAGTGCCAGATTTCATTAATATTTTATATTAAAATATAGACATTTATGAGTATTAATTGATAAAATAAACATAAAATAACTTCTAATTTATGAATTTATACCTTTTTACATTTTTTATTTTAATTTGAGTAAGAACAATTTATTCCCAAATTTTTGTTAATTTCAGGATTCTAGGGAAGAATGGAGATGATATGGCAAACATAGAATATACAAAGCTAAAAAGGGAAAGTTCTAACGCACCAAACATTCACCAAAGCTCGCCCAAACTCGCCTGAGCTAGACGCCACCAGAGAATCTCACTCAAGCGAGCTCAATCTCATCTAAGCAAGATTGCTCTAGTAAAGTTGGTCCTTTTTCGTGCTTCTCACCCAGGCCAGCCCAATAACACCCAAGCGAGAAGACACTTAGCTCACGCAAATTAGGTTAAATAGGAGACTTGAGGCATAACGCTATATGTAGAAGATTGAGAGGAAAACACCATTGATTGAATTGTAATCTAATTGGGAGAATAAGAGGTGTTAGAAACCCTAGAAGAGGCAACTGTTAAGGAGCAACATCCATAATCTTATTTTCTTGTTGTCCCTGTTTGTAACAACCATCATGTGTGGCTATTCTACCCTTTGAGATTGAGAGTAATCTTTTCAAACTCTTATGTATTGAGGTGATATCTAAACATAATATTTTTTTATTGATTGATGATTGGTATTATCATTTTGTTAGTAATGCTAGTTCGCCTTGATCTTGAAATTTAGATTTGACTGGAAAGTACTTCTAAGTTTCTGACCCAAATGATATATTTGAATGCTATGAATAAGTTTGAAATGTTAATTGCTATCATCGTCTGATCTTACTGATAAGAAGTTTTTATAAATATGCGAGGAATCATTATTTAGAAAGCATCTTAATAATTTTATATGCGAAGAATCGATATAAATGATTTTTATACGGGCATCAATATGAATCAAAGGACACAATATTGTCATGCTAATCAAAATACAAAAGAGTGATAAGAATGAACCCCAATCCCTATTTTTCCAATTGAAACAACAAATTTTTTGACTTGTTTTCTTATTAGTCATAGCCATCATAAAAAATTCCAACAAACTTTATTATTTTATTTTCTATTTAGTAAATATTTTATTTGAATATTCAACTGTTCGTTGTGGGTTCGATATCCATCTTTAAGGACAAATTATTACTTCTGACAATGCGATGCACTTTTTGTAGAAAAGTCATCAAGTTTTGGCGCCGTTGTCAAGAAACAATTGAATTTTTTGAGTAAGAATTCTTAAATATTGTGAATATTCTAACTGTTTTTATTTTATGTTAATAATTATTATATTTGTTTGTTGTCTTTATATTTGTTTACTATTTTTATTTTGTTTTATTTAATTACAATTATTTTTGTTTATTTTAATTTGTAGATCTGCTTATACTTGTTTTAATTTATTTTTAGATTTATTTTAAATTTATTTGTGTTTATTTTATCTTCCTATTTAACTTGAATTTATTTTATTCTATTTATTTTTCAATTTTAAATTAAAAAAATTATCTCGTTACTGCTAGTGAATCATTGTGCTAACCCTTGAATTAATTGTCTTATATGATATTGAGATGTCAATTTTTCAAAGACCAATTATTATTTGAAGTAGAGATTGAAAGGGCAACCAAAAGAAACATAAAGACAAATAAAAGAGAGACAATGAGATACGAGAGAGGAATCCTCAACCACTTTTTTTCTCACTAATATTTTTTCAGAAGGAAAGCAACATGGGAGAAGAGCAAACACCACCACCCCCTAGGAGGACACTTGGAGATTATGCCATGCAGTAGCGGCCAAAGATTTTTTCTAGTATTGCAATATCTACTACCACCAGGGCCTTGGAGATGAAACTCGCTTTCCTTAGTCTCATAAGTACCCATCAATTCACAACAATGGATCATGAGGATCCATATGCACATTTGGGTACATTTTATGAATTGGTGGGAATAATGGATTTTCAATAAGGTGATATTGAAACTGTTTATATGCGCTTGTTTCCTTTTTCATTGGTAGTAAAGGCTAAAGAATCACTCAAATCACATCCAAATCAAAGACTTACTAGCTGGAAGAATGCATAAGAAAAATTTTTGAAAATATTTTTTCCAATCTCTCGCTACATCAAAGCAAAGTCTGAAATCTCTATGTTTAGACAAGGAGCAGATGAAGCTTTCTGTGAGACATGGGGGAGATTTAAGATAATGTTGAGAAAATGCCCAAATCATGGGTTTGAAGATATTGCTCAACTGAGCATATTTCTTAATGGTCTTAGATCTGACACTAAGATGCTCATAGATGCTGCAGCTAGCGGAACAATGATGGTTGTTGATGTAGAACAAGCGATAAGGATTATTGATGCATTGGTATCAACTGATTATGAAGACCAACATGATAGACAAGGTATCAAAAGAAAAGGTGGTTAGAGTTAAATACTTCAGATGCACTCTTGACTCAAAATAAAATTCTGACATAGTAAATTGAGACTTTAACTGCAAAAATGGCTAAATTGCCACAACAATTACAAGCCGTGCAATTATATAAGAGTCAGAGACAACCAATTAGGTGTGATTTTTGTGGAGGTGATAATCCCAATGGTCACTGTTCCTATCAAAACAATTCATCTGGAGTAGAAGTAAATTACATGGGTAATCAAGAAGGCAAGGTGGTTTCTCCAACAACAATAATTATTCTCAAGGTTGGAGAAGCAATCAGAATCAAAATTTTGGGTGGAACCAATATAGTGGTTCATCCAACAAGCAAGGTCCTTTCCAACAACAACAACAACCCCTATATCCTCCAGTTACTGAAAGATTGAACAAATTTGAAGATTCCTTGGAGAAATTCATGAAAGCTATTATGGCGTGTCAAGAGAATAATATGGCAGCAATAAAAAATATACAAATTCAGGTGGGACAGATTGCCAAACAAGTAGCAGAGAGATAACGTGATCATTTTTCAGCCAACGCCCAAACCAACCCAAAAGAGCATTGTAATAAAATTGTCTTTGAAAGTGGTAAAATAGAAGGAAAAAGGGATGGTAATAATGTAGTGGCTGAAAAGGAAAGGAAAATGAGATTGAGGAGGAGAGAGATGAGAAACAAAGAAAAGTGAGGAGGGAAAGATTAATAGAAAAAGTGAAAATAAGGAGAGAGGTGTTCTTGAAAAAGATGTATCATGTTCTCATGCTCCTTCAAAAAAAGAGAAGGAAATGATTTTTTTTTTGATAATTTGCTCCCTAAATATTATTTTAGCAGAAAATCTAAAGCAAGATTCAACATTTGAGAGATTTATGAAGAATATGAGTTATATTGCAAAGAAAAATATATAGTTGGAGGTTGGATGCAATGCCATTATTAAAAAAAGTTTGTCTAAATAATCCAAGGACCCAGGAAGTTTTAATCTTCTCGTATCTATAGGTGTTTTGTCTGTGGACAAGGACTTGCTAGATTTGGGGGAAAGCATAAATCTAATTCATTTGACAATGCTGAAGAAAATAAAAGATTTGGAGATTAAACCTACCAAGATGACATTACAGTTGGCTGACAGAGTAACCAAGTATCCGTATGGTGTGGTTGAAGATGTTTTCGTTAAGGTGGATAAATTGATAGTTACTAGAATTAAAATTGATATTGATAGTGGAAAACTTAAAGTAAGAACTCAATCTGATGAGACAACTTTTAATTTATTTTTATGATTTGAAAAATTCTAATGCAGGGAAGGAATGTTTACAAAAAGATACACCAAAGGAAGTCTTTCCTGACACTAAAGAGCGATTGGACCTTTCATGTTTATTTGAGGAAGTTATACATCATCATATTCCAAAGACAGTTGTCAACCTTGAGATAAACCGACATCAAGCTAGATGACGCTAAATGAGCGCTTATTGGGGCGCAACTCTGAAATAGGATATTGAAACAAATGCAATAGATACAATTGGAGCAAAGAGCAACATGGGAGCATAAACAGATGCAGGAATTTGCAAATCATAGAGGGATAATGAGATTACAACAAGATATTTATCAAAACTTCCCTCAAGGGCAACCCAACCCATACATGCTTCCCTTGAAAGAGACAGATGTCAAGGTATATGACGTTAACGAGCATTTACTGGATGGCAAACTAGTACATATTTTAGCATTATGGTTTGTTATTTTTTGTTTTGATTTTTACTTTTAAAAACCATGTTTTTCTGTAGAAAAATTCGCCCAGGCGTCACATGTCTCGCTTGGGTGGGTTTGACGTCGTAAAATTCGAATTTTGTGCAGGGAACCGCCCTGGTGCAGTATATCTTGCCTAGGCGACTTAGAAAGACAAACACAGGGGGTGCTCTCTAGAGTTATCTCGCTTAGGCAAGTTTGACGATGTGAAATTGAGTTTTCTTATAAGGAATCTCGCCCAAGCAAAATTTACAATTTTTTTTTTCAAAAATAATAAAAATAAAAATTTCCTCAAAGGCAACCCAGTCCTTACATGCCTCTCGATTAGTTTGAAGCTTATGTATCTTGAACTCGGGACATGTTCTATTATTTAGGGGGGTAGATTCAGCAAATGAAGCAGACCCATCTAGAGTAGATGAAGACTTTAACACAGAGTTGGATGACTTCTTAGGAAGAGAGGATTGAACAAAATATGGTTTTCTCTTTCTAACTTCCTTTTATTTTCAGTTATTTGAATTTTGTTTTATTTTCCTATTTATTTTTTTATTTTTCGGTTGTTTTGTTTTCTATTTATTTGATTATTTTGTTAATTTTTAATGGTTTGAATTGCTATTATTGAATTATATGCTTGATTTATTTTTAGTTTTAATTTAATTGGTTTTCTAGTTTTATTTTTCATAAATAAAAAAGAACGAAAATATTAAAATTGGGGAAAAAAGGGAATTTGTGTTTAAATATTAAATAGTGAGATGAATTAGACAGGTTAAAAGAGAAAATATGATTGAATCCATATTTAAAGGTAGTTGAAATTGTGAAATGTGAAATTTAACAAGATGACTGATTAGAATAGAGAATGACAAAATAATAAGGAATGAAACCAATTAAACCAAGTGAGTGTGTGAACCTTAAACAATTTTGAGAGTTTTACTGATGAATTGACAGTTGTGGTTGCTTAATTTTTATTTTTTGTTACGTCATAAAAGAGCATGAAGATGATTGAGGCATTTGTGTTAATTAGGAACCCAGGGCCAAGTAGACAACCTTTATCTTATTATAATTCATTTTTTTTATATATCGCTTTTGAGCCAAGAATTTTTGTTATTATTGCACCCTAAACCTTTGATGATATATTTTCCTACCCTTTGAGATGCTTAAGGAATGAGAACATAGATGCAATATACATAGAAAAGGGAATGGTTGGTTACAATTGTTGAAATCTCAAAAAGTTGAAAATAGGAAGAATCTATTCTTATTGATGAAAAAAAAAAGAGAAAAAAAAAATTCATGTTGAAAATCATGAACAAGTAAGAAAGAAAATGAGGAAAAGTGTGAAGTCAAAAGAAAATAGTGATTAAATAACACATATGTGCTATAATTGGATTGTAGGTATGCTCTTCTTCTTTAAGATGTGCATTTTGTTATATGAAAAAGCAATACTTTTTGGAAGCCCGACCTCATTATAACCCTGGAAAAGACCTCAAGATTCATGTTTCTAATATGTTTGTGATAGGAAGATGAAATGAAAAGAAATTGTGATTTGGTATGATTAAGTGAAAATAGAGAGAAGCAATTACCTGTGAGCATATGAAAAGAAATTCCTTGATGAATTGTCATTTTATTGTTTTGATTTGATCCTGAAAGTTGATTATATCTATATTTTTCTATATTTGAATTTAGAAGCATAATAAGTTTCTAATTTAATCAGTTGTTTAGTGAATTAAGTTGTTTTGATATTTAAATTTAAATATATTCATTTACATTGCTTGAGGTCAAGCAAGATTCTAAGTTGGGGGGAGTGATAAATGTCTGATTTCAGTAATATTTCATATTAAAATACATGCACTTATGGATATTAATTGATAAAATAACCATAAAATAACTCCTAATTTATGAATTTATACCTTTTTACATATTTTGTGATTTTAATTTAAATAAGAACGATTTATTCCTAAATTTTATGTTAATTTCAGGATTCTAGGAAAGAATGGAGATGATTGGGGAAAAGAAGAATATATAAAGCTAAAACGGGAAAGTTGGAATACACCAGCACTCACCAAAGGTCGTCCAAAACTCGCCTAAGCAAGACGCCCCAAAGGATCTCGCTCAAGTAAGCTCAATCTTGCCCAAACGAGATTGCTCTAGAAGCGTTGGGCCTTTCTTCGTGCAACTCGCCCAATAACGCCCAAGCGAGAAGTCACTCAACCCTATCCAATTAGGTTATATAGGAGGCTTGAGGCATAACCCTAGACGGGAAAGATTGAGATAAAAACATCATTGGGTGAATTGTAATCCAATTGGGACAATAAGAGGTGTTAGAAACCCAAAAGAAGACAGTCGTCAAGAAGAAACATCCATAATCTTCTTTTCTTGCTCTCCCTATTTGTAACAGCCATCATGTGTGGCTAATTCTACCCTTTGGGATTGAGATTAATTTGTTCAAACTCTTATGTATTGAGGTGATATCTAAAACATAATATTATGTTCTTGATTGATGATTGATATTATTGTTTTGTTTGTAATGTTTAGTTTACCATGATCTCGAAACTTAGATTTGATTGGAAAGTACTTCTAAGGTTGTGACCCAAATGATAATGTTTATCACAATATTGTCATGCTAATCACAATATTATCATGTGTGGCTAATTCTATCATTTGGGATTGAGAGTAATTTGTTCAAACTCTTATGTATTGAGGTGATATCTAAACATAATATTGTTTTCTTGATTGATGATTGGTATTATCATCATTTTGTTAGTAATGCTTGTTCGCCTTGATCTCTAAATGATAATGCTTAACATATTTGAATGCTAGGAATAAGTTTGAAATGTTAATTGTTATCAACGTTTCATCTTACTGATAAGAAGTTTTTATAAATATTCGAGGAATCAATATTTAGAAAGCATCTTAATAATTTTATATGCGAGGAATCGATATAAATGATTTTTATACGGGCATCAATATCAATCAAAGGACACAATATTGTCATGCTAATTAAAATACAAAACAGTGAGAATGATGAACCCCAATCCCTATTTTTCCAATTGAAGCAACCAACTTTCTGACTTGTTTTCTTATTCATCATTGCCATCATAACAAATCCCAACAAACTTATTATTCTATTTAGTGGATTTTTTACTTGAATATTCAACTATTTCTTGTGGTTCAATATCCATCCTTAGGGACAAATTATTACTTCTAACAACGCGGTGCACTTGCCGTAAAAAGTCAGTAGGGTTGTCACGCAGAAATTAGAATATACAATCCGCAAGAAAAGAAACTGAATGCAAGAACAATCAAAGGATATTTTCATTGGTTATCCAACAAAGTAAAAAAGATATATGTTTTACTATCCTACCCATAGTACAAGAATTGTTGAAACTGGAAATGCTCGGTTCATTGAGAATAGTGAAATCAATGGGAGTGAAGCTTCATAAAATGTGGAGATTAAGGAAGTGAAAGTACACGTTGCTTCAACTAATACCTCTACTTCAAGAATTGTTGTTCCTTATGCTGTTGAACCACACAACGACGAAGAAGAAGAACGAATTAATGAACCTGAAATTAACAATGAACATATAGTAGAACAACCACAAGAAATAGTATTAAGAAGATCTCAAAGAGAAAGGAATAGTATTAAGAAGATCTCAAAGAGAAAGGAATAGTATTAAGAAGATCTCAAAGAGAAAGGAATAGTATTTAAAAGATCTCAAAGAGAAAGGAAATATACTATTTTGAATGATTATATGGTTTATCTACAAGAGTCAAAAAATGACTTAGGCATCGGTAATGATTTAGTTTCATTTTTAGAA
>Ga0123342_1001126_pt1:22500-44516 | contig 44516 bp, 47 predicted proteins | sample Turbeawhitnodule_FD_89960 | JGI IMG/M metagenome (GOLD analysis project Ga0123342, IMG submission 89960) | Root nodule microbial communities of legume samples collected from Mexico - Turtle bean Mexico white nodule | ecosystem: Host-associated > Plants > Roots > Nodule | place...
CATGCGATCAATTCGTTGGTATGCGTCTTTCCCGTCACTGTTTATGAGATTTCAAAATTTAACCACACTTAATGGAGTGAAATATGTTTGCTTGTGTGAACTTGCATTTCTATATCTCTTGTTTTCTCCCTTTAGACTGAGGGAAGCTGTCGTTGCTGATGCAACTTTGATTTGACTAATTTAATAATCTTGCACCCCTTTTACATCGTTTTTAGTTGCTGAAACGTTCTGAAGTTGTTAGAAGATTAGTTGGTTCTGGCCGTGCAATAGTAGTATGCTAGAGTTAGAAGCAAAGCTAATTTTTAACAAACTAGTCCTGGTTACGAATGAAACTATTGGGGAGGTTTGGCAAATTTTGAAATATGGTGTGAGAGTAAAGTTATAACTAGTTTTTTAATGTCTGAAATTGCACTAATTCGATCTTGTTGTGTCTGAAACTTGACTGGATAATAACAAATATGAATTTGAAATTTGAAACTGGAAGAAGGAGACGGGTAGTTTGATTTAATTTAATGGTAGAAAGCTACGTAATGTCAGCTGGTCATTACAATGATAACCATACCTTCAATTTCAAAACTAATTTACATCATGCCTATTTCTTGGGTTTTTGGTTCCCTTGACATCTTTTTCTTATATGTTGACATCATTATGCTTATCATATTAAAAGTGGTTCTGAGTAATAAATGCTGACAGTTAGTTGATGTCGAGTAGTTTATCCTGTGCAATTGTGGTGGGCATTGGGTCATGGCAATGACCTCTACAATTTCAATTTTTTGGGTTTTCTGTGTGTGGCCATGGAAGTTACTATATGGCTGCATTTAGTGAGTTTTCAACTTTTCATACCTTTAATAGTGGATGCAACTTGTTAACGGGATGAAAAAGTCCTTTTGTAATTCTTAACTGTGTCATTCAGTGGTGTTTGGCTGCTGGCCATATCACCATCCCTACCCGCCACTAATTGAATCAATTGTTCCAAAATGAAACACTAGTTTTCATTGAATCTTGTTTTCTGGCACCATCTCTAACATTCTCTAGCTTCCTGCCAACCCTGACTTCTGAAGCTATGTTTTGTTCTCTGTGACAGTGCTCAGTGACACACTATTCTATATCCAAGATTGTGACTGTGGGATTTCACATGTCTTTCGTCAATGTTTTTAATTGTTCTTTTGCCTTTTCAACTATTGTTTTGTTCTCTGTGACAGTGCTCAGTGACACTCTATTCTATATCCAAGATTGTGACTGTGGGATTTCACATGTCTTTCGTCAATGTTTTAGTTGTTCTTTTGCCTTTTCAACTATTGTTATGTCTTCAATATTTTTAGCATTTACATTTCTTGAGCATTTCTATGCATATAATATGATTATATGATTCTTTATGTCTATTAATATTATTGATAATTTTGTTGTAGCAGTTTCTTGCTGTCCCCACCATCTCTATATCCTGCTATGTGGATTGATAACTATGATTGTTGCTGTCATTGACAAAATAATCTTTTGCTAAATCATGTATCAGTACCTACTAGGTTTTGATTTCCATTTTGTTGATTTTTTAGAAAAATGTCTTTTTATGTTCTATTGGTGATTGTATTCAGATTACTTTGCTGCTAATAAAATATTATGCTGTAATTTTTAGGAAATTAAGATCTAGAAAAGTAAGGACAAATTTTCTCCCCTCAACAGGGCTAGACATTCTAAACTGTCTAAACTTTAGCATTCTACTTTGAATTTAAATGACTGAAATTGATGTGATATGATATACTTGAGATTTCCAAACTTTTTTTCTATGTACGTCTCAACTATCAGGTTCTTATTTGGATTGATTACAGTGATTTACTATTGCTAGCATTGCAAAACTTGATGCTTTGACTAGGACAAATGGAGCCGGGAAGTGTTTATCTTTAGGTTTATCAGTACTAGTACCTCTTCCTTTTAGGAAACAAGGAATATGTACTTGTCAATGTAAATCCAGAATATAATCTTGCTCTACATATAATTTTCTTCGTTTTTCTCCCTAATACAAAAGAAAACTTAACTGTTGCATACCATTACGCCCGAGAATGTGATACAAGTCATTAACTTAGCTCTGTTTAGTTTCTAATTCCTGTTAAATTGTTCTTTTATGTCAGATGTACAAAGCTTCTGGACTGGACACCACTGTGCTGTCTGGAGTTAGATATGGCACTAGAGTTTGTGCTGCACAGAATCCAATGCTATCGGTGAGTTCCTATATTGCAAGTTATCTATAATTAAGTTGAATCAATTTGGTTTGCTGATGATATTTTCATTCATAAGGGAGTCAATACTATGATGGCTAGAAGTTTTGAGAGAAGTATGGAAGCTGGCACGTTGGGAATGATTGGTCATAAACGTTGTATGAGTGACGTCTCAAGTAAAACCAGTGAGACAAACACATCTGGTTTTCGCCCGTTATCTCCTCATCTCCCTCTTTATCAGCCCCAACTTTCTTCAACTCTCTCAATTTTTAATAGAATTGCTGGAGCTTTCTTAGCCGGTGTCATTTTGCTTTTTTATATGATATATATGAAAATGGGTTCGGTGAGCCTCACCTACGACTCTTTCTTCCAGTTCATATTTTATTCTTCAAAACTCAACCTCCTTGTCATGGAGATCTCTGCCTTAGCCGTGACCTACCATCTGTATAGTGCAATTCGTCATTTACGCTTATGATTCGAGTCAACAACTGACACCTGAACTGTACGTTTGAACCCGAGGTAATATGTTTTATCTTGATCAATGTTCAGCTTTTTATGGTTGCAATCATGAGAGCCAAGCGTGCTTGGTGTAGTCATATTTAGATTTTAAAAAATATATATTTGGAGGCCCTTTTCTTTTTCTGACCATGAATGAGTGTATAACATGTATTTTTAGGTGGAACTTTGCTCATTCAGCCTTTGGAGCATACTTCAATTTGTCAATCATAAGGAACTCACAAAATCATGTACCCATAATTTTACTAGCTCGTCATCTGATTTGACATAGATAGCAAAATTGATAGCAATTTTTACTACGTTGGTTTGTCTTGAGAGTCGAGATAGCTAGTTAGGCAATGCTTTTATGAGTGAAAATTATTTTACACAAATTTGACTCTGCCTTGTTATGGACTCTGATGTCTTGAAATTTGTGAGCAAATAAGAGGTTGTAACCCCGGAAATTTATATCACCCTGTACTTGTCTCTTGTGGAGGAGACCGCCAACATGCTCACTAGGATCTAAGTAAATTGTTTTTTACAGAAACCACTGATAAATAATTAAACAAACTTATTGAACAAAATGATGACTTGTTAAGCAACAGAACCACTAAAGACTGTTTCTTCCTGCACCTCCATAGGTTCTTCTGGCACCCCCATACATAACATAAAAATACCTTTTTAACCTTCTTGTGCCACCCCCATAAAATAGCTTCGGGATTATATAATCCATACATGCATTTAAAAGAGACTTCCGGATTATGTAATCCGGAAGCTAAAACAGACTTCTGGATTACATAATTCGGAAACTAATCATGCATCTAAAAAAAGACTTCCGGATTATGTAATCCGAAAGTTAATTATGAATTTATCCGAAAGTTAATTATGAATTTGAAAAAAGACTTCTGAATTACGTAATCCAAAATAGTACGGAGGGGTATTTTTGGAAATATGAAAATGTATGGAGGTGGAAGAAGAATATATGGAGGTGCAGGAAGAAACAGCCACCACTAAATGTAAAGTCAAACGATCGGTGGCAAAACACTTTTAATAATTTAGCCCAATTGTAAGCTTAAAATTTAAATCCAATATTATTGGTTAAGCTGGAAGAATTTTGTATCAATTATTTATTGAACTTTTAATTACATTATATCTGTAGTCTTCTATTACTCTCCTATGTAACCTTTTTTATTGGTTGGCAATGTAATATGTTTTGCAAGATATATTAACAGTAAACACTATTTAGATTTTAACATTAAACACTATTTAGATTGTAGGTGGACTAGTATCTATTTTTTATTAAGCGTCCTTCCCTTAATTTTCTTACTAATAACTCAAAAAAGGTTTAACTGAAATCATTCTTGCTATAGTTTACTGAGAGATGACAGGTTTTCAAGAATGCAAAAATTGTATGGCAGATAAATCAGCAAAAAACCTATAATGAATTTACAACTTGAGTTGTCCGGAGATAAAAGTAGTTAAAGCTGTTTGTTTTCTACCTTACTTGGTTGCACATTTTGCAATATGCACAACTGTTAGATGATCCAGGTTTGTGGCAACCATTGCATTTATGAAAAAATTATTTACCATGAAGTTAACTAGAATACATATTTTTATACTATTGACGAAATGTTATTGTTGTATAATTAAAAACCATTAGCTTTTTAATTTAAAAACATTAAAGTAAAATCTAATTAACTGTTCAATATAAAAATCTTTATAGTAATCATGTGTCAAAATTAATCCCATTTACTATTTGCATTTTCTCTTTTCCTGATATATTCTATGTATCGATACGGGCCCATTTCATTTTCTTGAACTTCACGTAAATTGTTAAATATACCTCCCTTTTGTAATAATGTACCTCCTTTTACCTTTTCCAGAAATACCTTGTAAATAACTTTGTTTCCAAATACTTTAATGATTGGCTGTCCCACTGAACGAGTTACATTGACGCATTAAGTCTATAAGGTTAATAATAAAAATTAATCCAAATTTTCTCCCGTTGTGATTGGAGTAAATATGTAATTTTACACTTTTATCTATTTTAAAAAATTAATTTATTAATCACATTTATTATATTACTTATAAATTTTCTATTTATTTTTCATAATCTTTATCTTAATCAAATTTAAATAGAAAATTTAACATCAATGCTGAATTGATTCGAAAAACATAAAATTAGAATATCTTGTGATGGAAGTATAACTACAGCATGGAATGCCTGGACACAAATTTATTTGGAAGGGTAATTTTGGAAAAGTAATAACAAAATGAGGTACATTTTTAAGATGATTGGCAACTTGATTTGAATAGGATGGTTTGGGATATGTAGCATAGACACTCACACAGACACTGATACGACACGGACACGGATATGGAGATACGTATAATCTCTAAAATGTAGGACACGGGGACACAAATCTATATATTATATAATTATGAATTATATAAATTGACAATAAAGATTTATGAGCGCAAGTATGTTCCAGATTATTTTTTTGGAGCAGAAAGATGTTTTTCATGATTGATTCAAAATGATTTGTTTCTTATTTTTATAATTATAATAAAAATTTATACAATAAGTTTGAGTGTTTAGAAAATTAATGTATTTTTCTTTTTTTAAGATTGTGTTATAACCGAAGCTCGTGGAAGGCCCCACTGATAAATTGAAAATTGATGGGCTAATGCAGGGTCACTCTTGGGTCACCTTGCTTCTGATAAACAAGGTGGAGAGGAGGATGATTTTGCAAATATGCCTTCTCTAGAGGATGCCTCAGATCATGATAGGTCCCCACCCAGGCAAGGGTTGTCCACTCCCACTTTGGATTTCCCAAAATCGAAGATGCTAAGGAATTCACCTGTTGTTATGCAAGCCAAGGGCTCAGAGTCACATTCAGTTACGACTCCTATTGATGATCATCATGTGGAGGTCTCTACTCTTGTGGTCGTACCATCTCCATTATGTCCTACCTCTCCTCGGAGGGCTAAATCACCTACAAATTCTAAAGCACCAATTAAGACTCCAATTGATGGCTATCATGTGGAGGTCTCTGCTATTGTGACTGTACCATCTCCATCGCCTTATACCTCCCCTCGAAAGGCTAAATCTCTTGGGGATGTTAAAACACCATCGTTGGTCCTACAAAATCACTTTTCCTCTCTTGATGATTTGGAAACTATAGATGTTGTTTCAAAATTTTGGTTGATTCTAATGAGATGGAGTAGGATGTCAATGATACTGGAGAGAAAATAGTTTGCACTAAAAGAAAACCAGGGAGACCACCTAATGGGACTGGAAAATCCAAAAAAACTGCTACAATGTTAGAGGACTGCTACAATAGTTTGCACTACAACGTTGCAATGAAGGTCTCTTCATTTTTTTGGAATGTCAGAGGACTGGGAAACTACAAAACTGTGGAGATATTGATTAGTTTACTTAAACTATAGACGATTTTTGTGGAGGGATCTTAGTTTCTTCACATGGCCTTGGTGTATTCTGGGAGATTTTAATGTTGTGCTCTCAGCGGATGACTGTAAAGGTGGCTCCTAATCAGGTTTCTTGTAATGAATTCCTTGATTGGATTAATACTAATGACCTTTCTTGTATGCTTTTTTACTGTATCTTGTTATACTTGGTGTAATGGAAGGAGTGAGTTGCATAGAATTCATAGAAGAGTGGATAAGGCTTTAGGTAATGGAGTGTGTCTGGATGAATGAGATTCTTGTACTTATCAGATTCTTGTTAAAAATTATTTTGATCATTCCCCTATTCGTGCTAGTCTTGTTAGTAATTCTTTGAAGAAGGTTAGCAATTTTCGTTTCTTTTCTATGTGGCTTCAGGACACTTCGTGTTTGAAGCTTATTCATGATTCTTGGGCTAATAAGATTGTTGGTTGTCCTATGTTTATTTTGCAACATAAGTTAAAAATGTTGAAAATTGAGCTCCGAGACTTGAATAAAAATTCTTTTGGTAATGTTCACAATCCAATTCTTCTTAAGCAAGGTCTCCTTCTTGGTATTCAACAAAACATAAAGACGGCTAGTTTGTCTGATATTGATGGGCTTCTCTGTCAAGAAAAGATTACTAAGGAGGAGCTTGATCATGCTCTTCACTGTCAATATTTTTTTTGGAAAGAAAGGGCTAAAATGTTATGGTTCAAAGATGGAGATTAAAATACTTCTTTTTTTCATGACGTGGTCAAAAGGAGAAATAATTCTAGTGGGATTCATCGTCTACAGATTGATAACAAGGTTACTAAGGATCCTGAACTCATTGAGGATCATATTTTGAACTTTTATAAAAATCTTTATGTTGAGTCTATTTCTAATGTTCCGAATACAAGTAATATGGAAGATTTTATTGGTTCTTATATTTCTGATATAGTCTCCTCTTAGGAGAATATGATGTTGATTAAATGTCCTAATTTTTTGGAAATCAAGACTGTTGTTTTTAATCTTAATGGTAATAGTGCTTCTGGTCCTGATGGTTTTGGTGGTGTTTTCTATCATTCTTGCTGGGACATTATTGGGACAGATAACACGGTAACCACTTTTAAGCTATCTACCAGAGCAAAAGCGGTGCCGCTAGATGAACGCATAATGATCTGTGATAGAGAAGCGTGAACCGACAAAGACACATAATTGAGATAGGCATAGCTTTAAAGAAGAAAGTAAAAAACTGAGAAAATTGTATTACGTGTCTTTATTATTACAAGGTAAAGAAGATTCAAAGGAAAACTCTTGCTAATAGAGTTGGGCCTAAGGAGTACAATAAACAGAACCTAATGGGTCCATAATAAAAAATTGTTATAACAAAAATTAAATAAAAACTATTATTATTAAATAACAAAAACTAATATTGTTATCACCCCCCTCAAGTTGGGAATAGATGTTTTTCATTCCCAACTTGCATACAAGCTCTTTGAAGGCAGGAGGATGGAGAGGTTTGGTGAGGATGTCAGTTGTTTGCATGGAAGAGGGGATCGAAAGTAATTTGAGAAGTCCTGCATTAAGCTTTTCTCTGACGATTTGACAATCGATTTCAATATGTTTGGTGCGTTCATGAAAGACTTGGTTAGATGCAATCTGTATGGCAGATTGGCTATCACAATATAGGGTTGCAGGAGTGATGAAAGGGACGTGCAGGTATTGAAGAAGAAAGGTCAGCCACTAGAGTTCACAGGTAGTGGCAGCAAGGGCTCTATATTATGCTTCAGAAGAGCTTTTGGATATGTTTTGTTGCTTTTTGGATTTCCATGATATGAGGGATTCACCCAAAAAGAGAGAAAAGTCAGTGACAAATTTTCTTGAATCAGGACATGTAGCCCAATCTGAATCACTATAAGCCTTTAAATGCATGGAGCTATTGTTGGATAAAAAAATACCAGATCCAGGATTACCTTTAAGGTATCTTAGAATGCGAAAGGCAACTTGATTATGGTTGCTTGTGGGTGCAGAAACACATTGGCTTAGATTGTGAACACTGAAAGCAATGTCAGGCCTGGTGTTGGTTAGATAAACCAAACGTCCAATAAGTCTGCAATAAGCCGAGGCTTCTTCATCAGTCAGTGGAGTTCCTTTAGTAATGGAAAGTTGAGATGAATGTGCCATGGGAGTGGGCATAGGGGTATAATCATGCATGCCTGTTTCATGTAGGAGGTGAATGATGTATTTTCTTTGACTGAGGTGTATGCCAGAGCTGTTGCAGGCTACTTCAAGACCTAAGAAATAAGTGAGAGCGCCTAGATTCTTGATCTTAAAATGTTGGTCCAACAGGTTGGTGATATGAAGAATTCCAGCTTTGTCATTGCCATTCAACACAATATCATCCACATAGACAAGTAATGCAGTTGTATTAGAACCGGAATGTTTTAAAATAAGGAGTGGTCTGCATTAGATACAATGTATTTATTTGAAATTAAGAAGGATGATAGCTTTGCATACCATTGTCTCCCAGCCTGACGAAGCCCATAGAGAGACCTTTAAAGTTTGCAAACACTATTGTTGTGGGGAATAACAAGACCAGGAGGTGGTTTTATATAAACTTCTTCAATCAAGTCACCATGTAAGAAAGCATTGTTGACGTCAAGTTGAGTGAGAGTCCAGTTATTGGCGGCAGCAATTGCTAGGAGCAGCCGAAGAGTGGTTAATTTGGCAACAGGGGCAAAGGTATCTAGAAAGTCAAGGCCTTCTAATTGGGTATAGCCTTTTGCTATTAAGAGAGCTTTATATCTATCTATGGTTCCATCAAACCTATGTTTGATCTTATAAATCCAGCGACAGCCAATGGCAATTTTGCCAGGGGGTAGAGATGTCATGATCCATGTGTTATTAGTGGCTAGAGCATCTAGTTCATCTTTCATGGCTTGCTGCCAACAACTGTGCTTAGAGGCCTCAGTGTAATTACGTGGTTCCATGTGAGATGAAATAGAAGAAATAGTGCGTTTAAAGTTGGGTGATAAGGAGTGATATGAAATGAAATTACAAATAGGGTATTTAGTACTTACATTGTTTGTGAGCGGTAACTTAGTGTGCAAGTCTTCTAAGTATGTAGGAGGTAGTCATGAACGTGTGGAGCGTCTTGGATGTGCATCAAGAACAGCTTCAGGAGGATGAGGTGTCGGAGTCTCAAGAGGAGCATGATCAAAAGAAAAATCACAGTTGGAATCATAGTTAGGGGGAAGGGGTAGAGATAAATCATTGGGATTTTTCTTGTGTGCAGTGTTCATTTTATATGGAAAATGATCTTTAAGAAAGACAATGTGTCTCGATACTTCAATATTATGGTTAGTGAGATTTAGAAAATAAAAAACTAACTAAAATATAAACAACCAGAAGTTAAAACTACAAGTGATATATGTTTTCCCAAAAAACAAAGTGCATCATTCTTTAACATTTTCTTCTCCTATAGAGTAGAAGCTACTTGGAAGATTTAATACATTCTTTTGGACATAACATCCAATTATAATAGGAAAAATTACCAGCAGCCAATTTGCATTTTATCCAAAATCATGCTTTTAACTCTGGCATATGAAACACTTCTATCTTCTCTCCATTTCCCTCTCTAAATACTACTTAATTTCTATGATCCCATATACTCAAAATAATTACTATCCAAACACATTTCTAAACGAGATTTGATCAATTAAATAATTAAAGTATATAATATTACAATTTTAATGAGAAAGTAATCAAGTATAACATTTTGGAAAATATAGCTTATCATAAAAAGAATTTGCTTTCCATTAAGATCTTATAAAAAAAATTATAACCTTATAGCCAAATCAAGTTGCCATTTTTACCATTTTTTAAAAAAATAATCTAGGTTATTACTGAATAATGCAATTAAAATTTATTAAAAAAAAATTCTTTAAAAAAATTCTTATTCAACCAGGAATCTTAATGACAATGTTAATTTTCTTATTACTCTCATTTAATTTATCCCTAAAAAAATATCTAGATATTAATATAATTTTTTTCATTAAAAAAATCATTAAGTAAAAACTAATTTTATAAACAAAAAATAATTAGTCACATATTAACTAAATTATACTTAAAAGTATTATTGATATCTAAAATAGTTTTTATTATTAATAAATAGTTTCTAAATTTATATCTAATTAGATATCAAAACTTTCGTTACCAACAATTAGATTCTAAAATTTGTAGCTAAAGATTAAATATTGTAGTTAAATAGATACCAATTTAAAAACTATTTATTAATAATAGTGTACCGACCAGTACATGGGCGTTTTTGACCACTGGTAATGTTGGTACCACATAAGCAGGGTCCCACGAGCGGCGTGGGCTAGTGTCTCGCGAAGCACGTGCGCAAAGGAACCAAATGGTGATCAGACATCGGTCGCCAGGATGTACCGACGTGCCACTAGACAGTGTGGTGAGGTCGGACATCAGAACCCAAACAGTAGAGCTAGGCCACGAGAGGTGGATCCTAGACCACACACCAGTTATTAGTAAGGAAGAAGCCTAGATCACGAGAGTCCATGCGTGTAGAGTGGATGACACGTTTTAGGCGTAACACAAGTACAAAGTCACTGGAAAGATACGACCTGTGAATGTCACGTTCCAGGGACGAGCTGCATGTATGGCACGTGAACAGCTAGGGCACTCTTAGAGGCGGGTGACCCCAGAGATCAGGTGCACGAGGAGGCACCCAGGTGGTCACCCGACAGAGATTACACTCCAGTTAGGGACCCCACGCGCTAGGTTATCCTAAGAGTAGGGTAACAACAGTGTTGGGCCTGCCCCATCAGAAATGCCCATTTCGGGTAAAGAGAAAACCCTAGTTTCAGTCTATAAATAGTAAGGTAACAAACTTGGCCAGGTACGTTATTCCCTTGCGTTGCTTAACACACACAGTGACAATTATACAGTTTGGTGTTTCCTAGCCCTAGTACTGACTTGAGCGTCGGAGTGCAAATGGCCATTAGGGCACCCTTTGTCTTTGTGTTTTCAAGTATTCATCACAGGAAAGGCACATACAAACGTAAGGATTTTGGACATAAGAGTGATGTACGCGCACGAAGGCGTTTCGGGTCAACCGGTAGGAACATTTGTCGCCCACCGTGGGGCCCGATACAAAACATTGTCCCACCAGCAAGAACCAGAGAGATTCAGGAGATGAGAAGTACGAGGCAGGGACCTGTTGCACCAAACGGGGGTGAGGGCCTCACCCTGCAACAAGTTATAGAGACGATGCGAGCCCTTCAGGAAGAGATGGCCGTGTCAAGAGCAAACCAAGAACGCATCCAAGCTGACTTGGTGGCGTAGCAAGCAACGAGCGAAGAACTGTGCCGTTCGAATGAGGAACTGCGTAGGGATCTGCAAACCCGCGCAGGCGAGCGTGAGGGTGCAGATCAAGAGCCTGTGACACCGCCCAGGGAGTTCCCGACGCCGTTCTCACAAGAAATCATGGATGCCACAATACCAGCCATGCTCGTAGGACCCAAGGTGACCTACACTAGTACAGGAGACCCGAAGGCTCATCTTATGGTTTCCACACGCAGATGATGCTGGTGGGGGGCTCCGACGCGATGAGATGCAAGTTGTTTATGAGCACCCTGACGAGAACAACGATGGACTGGTTCATCAGCCTCCCTGATGGTCACGTAACGTCGTTTTCGCAACTCACAAAGCTGTTCAGAGCACAATACATCGCGAATCGGGCTCCCCCGTCCATCTCTTATGACCTCTTTGACGTAAGACAATATCAAGGAGAGTCATTGAAGGAGTTCCTGCACCGCTTTGGAGCACAGATAGTGAGGTTGAAACTCAAGGACGAAAGGGTGATGGTGCACGCGTTCAAGAAGGGCATCGTACCCGGCCCCTTCAGCGAGGCACTCATCTAAAACCACCCTAAGACCTTCATCGAGATAATGGGCCGCGCGGTGGCTCATATTGTGGTAGAGGAAGAAGTTAACGAGAAGCGCACGTGTGTGGTTCCTACGCGATCATGTGTGACAGGTCGCCCTCAAACCCTAAGGGTGCACGAGGCAACGACAGAGATGAAGACCCCCGCGAAACAGGAACCCTATCAACCAATGAAGCCTCATGCCAGGGGACACGAGAGGGAGAATGTGCCACCAAGGCACGACTTCGTGGTAGAATTAAAGGACCTCATCGCTATTCCAAATGTAGCAGAGAGGCTGAAGGTACCTCCCAAGACTGACAAGAGGCTCGGGCCCAACAAGAACGCCTGGTGCGAGTTCCACCAAGCATCTGACCATCCCATACGCAATTGCTTAGCACTGGGACACCAGCTAGAAGAGTTGGTGAAGAACGGTCTCCTGAGGGATTACTTACAAGAAAAGCAGGGGATCGACGACGTGGCGACGACAAGGGATGACCTGGGGCACGAAGTCCCCGTGCATGGTGAGGTTCACACCATCGCAAGAGGGTTCTCGGGAGAAGGTTGTACCGCTTCTCAGCGGAAGAAGTATACACGAACGATGATGGTGGTAGAAGCACGAAGGACCGACGACGCCTTCGACGTCGACCTGGTTTTTAGCTGACCTAGAGGACGGTACCCCCCATGACAATGACCCAGTAGTGATCTCAGCGGTGACTGCGGGAAGGAAGGTGCACTAAGTGCTAGTAGATCAGGGAAGCTCGACAGACGTGATGTTCTAGACGACTTTCAACAAACTGCAACTATCCCCATACATGCTGAGGCCATATGGTGGCTGTCTGTACGGTTTCACAGGAGACCAGGTAGAGGTGCGCGAATACTTAGAGTTGAGGACCACCTTCACAGATGGTACCGCGTCTCGTACGGAGAACATCAGGTACCTTGTCGTCAATGCCTTCTCTGCTTATAACATGTTGTTGAGTATACCAACGCTAAATAGGTTAGGGGCGGTACCGTCGACAAGGCACATGAAGATGAAGGTGTCGGACTTGATAGGAAAGGTGATTACCATCAAGTCAGATCAGAAGGAGGCCAAGAGGTGTTAGGAGAATAGCCTCAAAACAAGGAGATGGGTATCTAAGGTTGCTACTAGACCATCGTACACAGAGAAGATCCCCTTGCCCGAGGCCAATCGCGCCGAACCCGCCAGGACCATAGCAGAAATCGCCCGCGGGAAAATAGCCCCCAGGAGATCAGATCTGATCCGTTTGGCAACCCTGGGGAAAGAGAGATTGGAGGGAAGGACTCCAAGCTTAATGACACCCCCAGTCAAACGGCGCAAAGTCTGGTCGAAAAGTGATATGTTTCCAATAACATGATAGGGATATTCTAAGGACATGTTATGGATTTAACAAGAGTTGGAATATGATTAGGCACTTTTTAAGAATTGGATCAATGTTCTTTCATTCAAGAACTCACCAAAACTTTAGCCACCAAACCAAAACCCATGTAGAAACCCATTTCTTGCCAAATGAACCGATTGAAATGCACAAGAAAGCAAAGGAACCGATTAAAACTAACTAGAACTCAGATGGACCGAACAAAAGCATGAAAGACAACATTTGAATCGATTAAAACAGTAAAGAAATGAGATCAACCGAACAAAACAAGATTAGAACCAAAAGAACCGAACAAAAGTGCAAGAAAAGCCTAAGACATGTTTTAAGAGTTTATATGGACATGGAAATGGATGAATAAGATGGAAAAGAGAAGAAGACTTATGTGGTTGGAGTTCTTGGTTGATGAACACGCCACTTGAACGGTGAAGACTCTAAGATAAGTGTGAATTGCCGCCACTTGAGGAACCAATAGCACTCAAGATGAGACTAGAAGAGGAGAAGACAAATCTCACTCACTCACTCACCAATTTGGGACAGATTCATTACTCAAACAATCAATTCTGTTTTATGAAGACTCTAGCCCCTCCTTTTATAGAAGGATAACCGGTCATGAAAGTGTAAAGAAGCTTACAAAGGAAGCTACCTAAGGTCCCTTGCACATGTCTCACTTCTAGCGCCTATAGTGAGCTATGAAGGGTCAATCTTCTAGCGCAGTATGGAGACAAACCCCGAAAGGCGCATGTTTGTCTTGTCTAGATTTGCACCAGTTGTAGGAGGGGGCGACCTCCCTTACCAAGAGTGTAAAGAGGCGTTCATTAGGTTGAAGGAGTACTTAGCTAGCCCTCCAATCCTTTGCAAACCGCAACCAAGCACGTCGTTTAGTTGGTACCCAGTGATGATCGATTAGGTGATCAGTTCAATCCTTATGCAAAAACAGGACCAGTTTAAAAAACTCATACACAAGGGGAGCAGAGTATGCCAAGGACCTGAAGGAAGACGCCAGGTACAGGAGAGGGCAACCCCATTGGTTGCATGACAGGTCTCCCCCATACGGGCCGTTTCGTTCAGAAGATCAGAGGTCCTCGAGACGAAGCATAGAGACTTGAGGCACTGAAGCAGGGCTCGGTTCCTCGCACATGGAATGCGACCGACTTCAAGTTTTATTTCAGATAAGTTGGAATGTTGTACATGGTATTAGAGGACACTCTTTTTCCCTTATAAGGGTTTTTTTAATGAGGTCACCAAATAAGTTTCGATTGAAATATTTTCTCGAGTTATGTACAATTCAGTTAAGAACTTGTTTCCTTGCGTTAGAAGTCTTAGGAGCGGAGAGGTAGGTTCGTGAGAGAACACCTCCCCTCTCGAGTGAAAGCGCCAAGGTTAAACAAAATAGTTCATGAGATAAATCCTCTGCGCCTTTGAGCGAAGCCGGGGTCATTTAAAAACTTGTTTTCCTTGCGTTAGAAGTCTTAGGAGCGGAGAGGTAGGATCGTGAGAGAACACCTCCCCTCTCGGGTGAAAGTGCCAAAGTTAAACGAAATAGTTCATGAGATAAATCCTCCGCACCTTTGAGCGAAGCCGAGGTCAGTTAAAAACTTGTTTTCCTTACGTTAGAAGTCTTATGGGCGGAGAGGTAGGTTTGCAAGAGAACACGTCCCCTCTTTAGTGAAAACACCAGGGTTAAACGAAATAGTACGCGAGATAAATCCTCCGCGCCTTTGAGTGAAGCCGAGGTTAGTTAAAAAACATCCTTGCATTAGAAGTCTTAAGAGTGGAGAGGTAGGTTCGCGAGAGAACACCTCCCCTCTCAAATGAAAACGCCAAGATTGAACAAAACAATTCACTAGATAAATCCTCCGTGTCATTGAGCGAAGCTGAGGTCAGTTGGGGATTTGTTCCCCTTGCGATTAGAGGCTTTGAAAGTAGAGAAGTAGGTTCGTAAAGAACACCTCTCCTTTTGAGCAACGATCTAGTCCACAGTTAGAACCCCCTCCTCACGATGAGGGGAGCATATCACAGAACATTAGAAGAAGCGTCTTGGTGCCAGGCACCATCAGTTAGCAGTTAAGCAAGTTAAAAGGCAGTTTTCGATTTAAACAGCCATATGTTCGAGAAAGTAAAGTTTTGGACAGATAATAAAGAGTCTGTCTGACAACCAAATACAAGTTAATGAAGGACCTTGAGAAAGATTTGCCCGTTTTCAACACAGTTTGATACCATGAAGGGCGTAATATCCATCCCAGGATGTGTGCAAGCAGCTTGAGCGAGGGCATCCCCGAATCCCGCGTCATAAGCATCAAGAACATCTCCGGTCAGCTCAACCTCAGCTACTTCAAACCTCTTAGCTTGTTGATGGAGTTCGGCCTCCACTTGACCCAACTGCACCTCTCGACTGATGGACCTTCTTTCAAGCCCCGTAATCTTGGACTTGGACACCTCAGCAGCCTTTTCTAGCTCGAAGACCTGAATCCGCTGGGGCAAAACTCTTGCCTCCAGCTCAGTAACCTCTCGGCACTTGGCATGAAGTTGTTTAGAAAGATCTTCTTCAGAATAGCAAAGGCGAGCCAAATTCTGTTTCAGTCTCGCGGGCAGCAGACGAACGAGCCAGCAAGGATGTCTCTTCTTTAGTCTTGGCCTCTATCACCCCCGATTCAAGCCTGGTTAGTAGAGTGTTGGACTGAGCAAGAAGAGCTCCAAAATTGAAGCCCAGTCTTTCCCTCGCAGCGGCCTCATCCGAGTCCGCAGTCACCCCTAGTTGGAAGCCCTTAAGGGCATGTTGTAGGACAAGGGGCAGCTCAAGGGCAGAAGGAGTCTCAGAAGCACTCGTTCCACCAAGGTTAGGAAACAGGGTAACGTTAGTCGTGTGATCTAAGGGCGAAACCGAGCGACCGGTAGAAGAGGAATAGGAGGCCATCGTTGGTGTAGGCCTGAGCCGTTTAGAGGTTGGCCCCTTGGCAGAGTTCTCGTCTGATTCGATCTCTACCACCTTACCCTTGTAAGGAGATGGAGCGAGAGACGATTGGGTGGCGACGAGAGGGACCGCGACTCCAGGAATGGAAGGAGTAGGCGAGGGCGCAGCAGGGGAGGAAGCAAAGGCGTGGTGGCTAGAAGTGCCCACATCCCTCAAAATCCCACGGAGGTGAGCGAGGATATCAGTCAGTTTGGCTTGCTTCTCTTCACTCAGAACCATACCTGCGTGCAAATTTCAGAATACGAGAGAATCACAGAGATAAAACATGTGAATGCACGAAGGTAGAGCGTGCAAACACAACATTACGATAACTCGAAGGAAACTCAAGAAAAAAGAACAGAGAGCGATTGAAATGCAGAGTTAAATAGCCCAGGCAGTTATCTAGCATCAAAATTAAAAAGTGAGTGCGAACAATAGTCAAAGTTCGTACCTTCGATCACATAGCAAGAAGATGCTGGAATGTGTAGGGGAAACACGAGAGTACTCGAGCAAGAAGACGAAGCAATAGAGAGTTTCAGAGAATGATAGAACAATGATTGGACGCGAGCGCTTTCGAACGTTTAAAGAAAACAAAGAAGCGTAAGCGACGTTAAGCCCTAACTGTTGATCAAAACACGTGTGCGCAGATAGGACAGGCTCATAAAGATGTCACTTTGGTGCAGTATTCACTTCCTGTCACGCAGAGCCACGTAGGTCACCCAGGGCAAGGACTTGGTCTCTTCGCTGAATGAGTTACAGCTCGAGACTGGGGGGCTTGCGTACCGACCAGTCCATGGGCGTTGTTGACCATTGGTAATGTTGGTGCCACATAAGCAGGATCCCACGAGCAGCGTGGGTCAGTGTCTCGCGAAGCACGTGCGCTAAAGAACCAAAGGGTGGTCAGACATCGATCGCAAAGATATACCGACATGCCACTAGACAGTGTGGTGAGGTCGGACATCGGGACCCAAACAGTAGAACTGGGCCACGAGAGGTGGATCCCAGACCACACACCAGTTATCAGTAAGGGAGAAGCCTAGATCACGAGAGTCCATGCGTGTAGAGTGGATGACACGTTTTAGGCGTAACACAAGTACAAAGTCACTGGAAAGATACGACTTGTGAAGGTCACATTCCAGGGACGAGCTGCATGCATGGTACGTGAACAGCTAGGGCACTCCCAGAGGCGGGTGACCCCAAAAGATCAGGTGCACGAGGAGGCACCCAGGTGGTCACCCCGACAGAGGTTGCACTCCAGTTAGGGACCCCACGCGCTAGGTTATCCTAAGAGTAGGGTAACAACAGTGTTGGGCCCGCCCCATCAGAAAGGCCCATTTCGGGTAAAGAGGAAACTCTAGTTTCAGTCTAGTAAGGTAACAAACTTGGCCAGGTACGCTATTCCCTTGCGCTGCTTAACACACATAGTGACAGTTATACAGTTTGGTGTTTCCTAGACCTAGTATTGACTTGAGCGTCGGAGTGTAAACGGCCTCTAGGACGCCCTTTGCCTTTGTGTTTTCAGGTATTCATCACAGGAAAGACACGCACAAACGCAAGGATTCTGAACGTAAGACTGACGTAGGCACACGAAGGCGTTTCGGATCAACCAGCAGGAACAAATAGAAATTATTTTAAAAAACAATAACTTTTTTACTTTTTAAAATAATATTTATTTAAATTAATTTAATGATTAATTATTTTTTATTTTTAAAATTAATGATGATTCATTATTTTCTTTATAGTGTTTATTAGTAAACAAAGGAGGAAGACCCAATTTTCCTTGCTTTAAACGCAAACCTATATAAAATAATATATATAGATGAATATGTTCATAGTTTTTGGAATTCAAAATTTATTTTAAGAGTTATTGTTGAGTACTTTTGGTTAATTATTACTAAATATTAAGTCATGGAAACTCTACATTTAAAATGTTCTATCTTAATATGAAAAAAATATCATAAAAAACCCAAGTTTACTTGTGATATGACAAGAATATTATTATATGAACTTGATATGACAAACCCGTTTTTTAGGACTGAATTATTTATTTTCAATAAAAAAATATAATAGTTATGGAAAAAAAAAAACTTTTTCTTAAACCTAGAAAATTTTAGAGTATAATAGTTCATAATTCTTAATGACCCCATCCCAGCAAAAATTTCTCTTTTTTCATGAATAAAGTCATCAAAACTCACTAGCTTATAAACTAAATTTCTATTCTTGAGTAACTTTGAAACTACACATAATTGATCATGAATAGATCAAATAAAAGAAAAAGTGTGATTGTTTACATAATATTGTTGAGATTTCTAACAAAAACTACTTGAAATTCATGAAGCAATCCTCTGGAATGGTGTCTAAAGATGGCTTCCAAGAATTGATTCTCTCATCATCACACTCACCACCAACTTCTGAAACCCTTCCTCCTCTCAACTTCACAACATGCAACAATTGCTCCATTGAACTCTGCAGTTCAGCTTCATCCTTGCACCTCAACATCCTTTTCAACTCTTCCACACTCATCACCACCCTAATCCTCGCACTCCCACTTCTACAGTAGTTTTCTCCTTCACCATTTTGCACCATGAACCTCACCTTCTTCTTCATGCTTTGTTCCATTCCTGGTGCTTCCAACTTGGACAATATTGGAACTGCCTTTACCTTCTCATGAGAGAAGGTATCATAGTTCTGATCTTCCTGTGCTGATATCTTGCTGTTCCTCAAACAGTTTCCCATGTTGATGATGTATAATGTTGAAAAATTGAAGGTAAAGAAGAAGAAAAGATGGGAGAAAAGGTATGAAAAGTGAGGTATAAATAGAGAGAAAGCACATGGGGTATCCGTTTGTTGCGCCGGGTGATGGAGATAAAAAAGCTCAGATTCTCTTTGCTTCTTATGACTCATCGTCACCGTCACCATGAAATCGTGCATGCTTTTGTTTCAAACTATTAATATAAAAAAATTATTAAATAATAATTAAATTTAAAGATAAAAATAATTAATCATTCATAATGAATGTATGTGCTTTTCTTTCTTTCGTATTATTATTATAATAAAATTATTATATAATAATTATTTTAAAAATAAAAAAATAATTAATTATTATATAGACTAATTTGCATAAATTAAAAAACTATTAATATCTAAATTGATTTTTAATATTAATAAAAATTTATAAAATAATTTTTAAATTATTATCTAAATTAGTTATCAGTGTTTTAGCCACTAATATTTTAAATTTAAATTAATCTTTAAAAGATTAAGAGAGACTAATTTAAAATATAGAGTAGTTAATAGTTAAAACTTTGATAGATAATATTAAATATCAATTTAAAAATTATTTTATTAATAATAGAAATTTTACAAAATAGTGTCTAAAATTAGTATATATTTAATAAAAAAAATTAGTAATATTTTAATGTTGGAGCGTGTGTCTCACTTTGTTTAAACATTTTTTTTTATCTGTAACAAATAAATAAATAGGAACACTAGAGAAGATGCTCAAATCCTTCTATAATACAAAAGAAAAGATTTCTTTGACATCACACAGTAAAAACATTTTTTTTATCAGCAAAATATGAATTAATAAATAAGAGGTATTTCAAGGATATATCAATCCTTATACAAAATCTATGTAAGACTCATACACCTTTTACTCATACTTAATAACTCCTAGAAAAATTGACAGTCATCATACAAATCAAGGGCTCAAGGCATCAATCAGAAAATGAAAAGCTTACCACAGGCGCTCTAGACATTACCCATGACCAAGCCTTCATCTATGCCAAAGAAAAAATTTCAATGTGATCTATCTTACCACCTCTAAATAAATCCTTGTTCCTATGTGACGACAACTCTCCTACAACTGCTATCCAAACACATCCCCAAATTTGATTAACGCTTTGACACTGCTCAACTTGAAACTTTTAAAATGTTCTTTTGGCTCCCTATGATCCGATGATGTTAACCCCATCCATTCGTAGCATTTGGACCACACTAACCAAGCAACTCTACAAGTGCAAAAAAGATGAGACGTGGTTTCCTCTTCCTCCCCGCACAAACCACACATGATAGAGCTCATACCTATCCCCCTTCTGACCAAATTCGCTTTAGTCACTATTTTGTCTTCAAGAACCCTCCAAGCTATTTTGTCCCCTGAATATTTTCTTTAAGAATTTTGTACGCAGATTTTACCAAGAACACTATTGACTCCTTGTCCTTCCGACCCACGAGTCATCCTTATCCATTTTAACCCTTTGTTCCCCCAAAATTTACATCAATTGATATTCCTGATTCTGCTCCCATTCAAACAAGTTTCTTCTCCATTTAATCTTCCATTTTCACTCTGAATTTTCTAAACTCTCCTCGACATGCCATACACACAGTAGAAACATACATTTGACACCATATTATATTAATATTATAATATTTAAAATAAAAAAATAAATCAAATATGATTAAAATATTTTTTATTGGTTTATGAAGTGTATGTTTTCTACTGTTTGTGGTGTTAACATATCACCACCAATACAAAAGTCCATTTCAATCCTCACTAGTAGTAAAGAACACCCTCCTTCTAACACCTATGCAAAAAAACTACATGCAATTATGCAGAAAATTGCATCCAATTATGCAGCAAAACAGAAAAATTTGCATCGAAACCTACTTAATAAATTAACTATCTAACCTTAAAAAAAATGTTCCCTTGTATGAAAAAGGAATATTATTATTATGTGTGTGAGATAGAAGAGCAAAAGAGCTTATATACAGAGCAAGGACAACAACTAACTATTAGGTTAGCAGAACCGTGAAGAGAGGCTTAACAGTAAACTATATTAACTAACTAACATATTAACTGACTAACATCCCCCCATTAAACTGATGTGGGTGGAACACCAACCATCAGTTTACATCTGAAACCCAAGAATGCAGGACCCGATATGGACTTGGTGAGAATATCTACTATTTGGAACCTAGCAGGAAGATGGATTAAGCTAATTTTATATTGTTGAACATAGTCTCTGACAAAGTGTAAGTCGAGCTTGAAGTGTTTTGTGCGGGAATGCATGATGAGGTTGGCACTGAGTAGAACAACACCAAGGTTGTCAGAGAAAAGATGAGGTTGAGAAGTAGGTTGGTGCAACTCATGTAACAGGGATTGTAGCTAGAGAACTTCGATTAGAACTGCAACGATACTTTTGTATTCGGCTTCGGTGTTACTACGCGATACAACGCGCTGCTTGTGGGAGGACCATGAAATGAGGTTGCGACCATAGTAGATGCAGTAGCCTGTGGTAGATTTGCAGTCATCTACATCACTGCTCCAGACAGCATCACTGAAGGCACAAATAGTTGGAGAGGGGTTGGGTTGAAGTATCACACCATGAGTGCGAGTACCAGCTAGGTAACGAAGAATTCGTTTAACAACTTTGATAGCTGTCGTTTTGCTGTCAAATTAATATGAATCTAGCGTAGACTTGTCTAACACTAGAGAGATGATAGTATAATTGTGGTCAGATGACCCCAAGTCGTCTCCCAACGAATCCAATAGTGATTCAGTTAACCGAATTCAAAATCTATCTACAAGC
>Ga0123342_1001127_pt1 | contig 44495 bp, 23 predicted proteins | sample Turbeawhitnodule_FD_89960 | JGI IMG/M metagenome (GOLD analysis project Ga0123342, IMG submission 89960) | Root nodule microbial communities of legume samples collected from Mexico - Turtle bean Mexico white nodule | ecosystem: Host-associated > Plants > Roots > Nodule | place: Mexico: Nepantla...
ACACAATGACGAATGTGTGGTAAAAATTTCATACCAAAATACCCAAGGAGTAAGAAACAGTAAGTCCCAGAATGAGCGCGAACAAAATCGGTTTTCCGAAAACAAAACGTCCTGGCTTTTCTTCCTCGTATCTTCTTTCTGTGATATTTTTATGGACGTGCTTCTTTACCTGGGTGCAAACAACATACGAAAGTACATGTGGGAATTTTTTCAGCGCAATACAGACCTGGAAAAAAATTCCAAAGAGTAGGGCGAAATTTCACAAGGTTTGCTAGAGGATAGCCTTGGTTTGCAAAAAATTTCTGTAAAATTTTCCCAAAATGGTTTTTTGCTGAAATTCCACGTAAGAGTCTCCACTGAATTTGGGACAAAACGCAACAGATTTCAGGTCAAACGGATGAGTATTCACCCAGAAAAAAAATCAAACAGTTTCATAAACGAACGAACCTTCCTTTCAGCCCGGGCAGTGATGAATAGGAAATTTATTGCGAATCTTGAGGGACGAGTCTGAGGCTAAAATCTCAGCCAAAACTCAATAGACACAATGGCAAATGTCTGGTAAAAATTTCAGACCAAAATACCCAAGGAGTAAGGCGCAGTATGTCCCAGACCGAGAGTGAACATAACTGGGTTTCCAAAAACAAAACGTCCAGGCTTTTCTTCCTTATATCTTCTTTCTGTGATTTGTTTATGGACATGCCTCCTTCCCTGGGTGCAAACAAGATACGAAAGTACTTGGGTGAATTTATTAAGCGCAATACGGCCCCGAAAAAAAATTGCAGAAAGTAGGGCGAAATTTCACAAGTTTTACTAGAGGGTAGCCTTGGTTTGCACAAAATTTCAGAAAAAAACTCCAGAAATGGTTTTTCCTGAAATTCCGCGTAAGAATCTCCACTGAATTTGGGACAAAACTCGACAGATTTCAGGTCAAACGAATGAGTATTCACTCAGGAAAAAAATCAAACAGTTTCACACACAAACAAACCTTTCTTTCAACCTGGGCAGTGATGAATAGGAAATTTATTGTGAATCTTGTGGGACGAGTCTGGGGCTCAAATCTCAGCCAAAACTCAATAGACACAATGACGAATGTCTGGTAAAAATTTCAGACCAAAATACCCAAGGAGTAAGGCGCAGTGAGTCCCAGACCGAGAGTGAACAAAACCGATTTTCCAAAAACAAAATTTCCTGGCTTTTCTTCCCCGTATCTTCTTTCTGTGATTGTTTTATGGACGTGCCTCCTTGCCTGGGTGCAAACAACATACGAAAGGGCTTGTTCGAATTTTTTCAGCGCAATACGGAGCCGGAAACAAATTGCAGAAAGTAAGGCGAAATTTCACAAGTTTTGCAAGAGATAGCCTTGGTTTGCACAAAATTTCTGAAAAATTCTCTAGAAATGGTTTTTTCCTGAAATTCCGCGTAAGAATCTCCAATGAATTTGGGACAAAACGCGACAGATTTCAGGTCAAACGGATGAGTATTCACCCAGAAAAAAATCAAACACTTTCATACACAAACGAACCTTCCTTTCAGCCCGGGTAGTGATGAATAGGAAATTTATTGCGAATCTTGTGGGATGAGTCTGGTGCTCAAATCTCAGCCAAAACTCAATAGAAACAATGACGAATGTCTGGTAAAAATTTCAGACCAAAATACCCAAGGAGTAAGAAGCAGTAAGTCCCAGACCGAGAGTGAACAAAACCGGTTTTCCGATAACAAAACGTCCTGGCTTTTCTTCCCCTATCTTCTTTCTGTGATTTTTTTATGGACGTGCCTCCTTCCCTAGGTGCAAACAACATACGAAAGTACTTGTGTGAATTTTTTTCAGCGCAATACGGACCCGGAAAAAAATTGCAGAAAGTAGGGCAAAATTAAACAAGTTTCTCTAGAGGATAGTCTTTGTTTGCACAAAATTTCTGCAAAATTCTCACGAAATGGTTTTTTCCTGATGTTCTGCGTAAGAATCTCCACTAAATTTGGGATTAAACGCAACAGATTTCAGGTCAAACGGATGAGTATTCACCCAGGAAAAAAATCAAAGAGTTTCACACACAGACGAACCTTCCTTTCAGCCCGGGCAGTGATGAATAGGAAATTTATTGAGAATCTTGTGGGACGATTCTGTGGCTCAAATCTCAGCCAAAACTCAATAGACACAATGACGAATGTCTGGTAAAAATTCAAACCAAAATACCCAAGGAGTAAGGCGCAGTAAGTCCTAGACCGAGAGTGAACAAAATCAGTTTTCCGAAAACAAAACGTCCTGGCTTTCCTTCCTCGTATCTTCTTTCTGTGATTTGTTTGTGGACGTGCCTCCTTACCTGGGTGCAAAAAACATATGAAAGTACTTCTGTGAATTTTTTCAACTCAATACGGACCCGGAAAAAAATTGCAGAAAGTAGGGCGAAATTTCACAAGTTTTGCTAGAGGATAGTCTTGGTTTGCATAAAATTTCTGAAAAATTCTCCCGCAATGGTTTTTTCCTAGAATTCCGCGTAAGAATCTCCACTAAATTTGGGACAAAACGCGACAGATTTTAGGTCAAACGGATGAGTATTCACCCAGGAAAAAAATCAAACAGTTTCACACACAAACGAACCTTCCTTTCAGCCCGGGCAGTGATGAATAGGAAATTTATTGCGAATCTTGTGGGACGAGTCTGGGGTTCAAATCTCAGTCAAAACTCAATAGACACATTGACGAATCTCTGGTAAAAATTTCAGACCAAAATACCCAAGGAGTAAGGAGCAGTAATTCCCAGACCGAGAGTGAACAAAACCGGTTTCCCAAAAACAAAACGTCCTGGCTTTTCTTCCCCGTATCTTCTTTCTGTGATTTGTTTGTGGACGTGCCTCCTTACCTGGGTGCAAACAACATACGAAAGTACTTGTGTACATTTTTTTAGCGCAATACGGAACCGGAAAAAAATTGCAGAAAGTAGGGCGAAATTTCACATGTTTTGGTAGAGGATAACCTTGGTTTGCACAAAATTTCTGAAAATATCTCGCAAAATAGTTTTTTCCTGAAATTCCACATAAGAATCTCCATTGAGTTTGGCACAAAACGCGACAAATTTCATGTTAAACGGATCAGTATTCACCCACGAAAAAAATCAAACAGTTTCACACATAAACGAATCTTCCTTTCAGCCCAGGCAGTGATGAATAAAAAATTTATTGTCAATCTTGTGGGACGAATCTGGGGCTCAAATCTCATCCAAAACTCATTAGACACAGTGACGAACGTCTGGTAAAAATTTAAGACCAAAATACCCAAGGAGTAACGCATAGTAAGTCCTGGCTTTTTTAACCCGTATCTTCCTTCTGTGATTTGTTTATGGATGTGCCTCCTTATCTGAGTGCAAACAACATATGAGAATAGTTGTGTGATTTTTTTCAGCGCAATACGGACCTAGAATAAAATTTCAGAAAGTAGGGCGAAATATCACAAGTTTTGTTAGAGGATAACCATTGTTTGCACAAAATTTCTTATAAATTCTCCCGAAAAGTTTTTCTTCCTGAAATTCCACGTAAGAATCTCCACTGAATTTGGGAGAAAACGCGACAAATTTCAGGTCAAATGGATGAGTATTAACCCACGAAAAAAATTAAACAGTTTCACAGACAAACGATCCTTCCTTTCAGCTCTGACAGTGATGAATAAAAAATTTATTGCCAATCTTGTGGGACGAATCTGGGGCTCAAATCTCAGCCAAAACTCAGTAGACACAGTTACGAACGTCTGGTAAAAATTTCAGACCAAAATGCCCAAGCAGTAAGGCGTAGTAAGTCCAACACCGAGAGTGAACAAAACTGGGTTTCCGAAAACGAAACGTCCTGGCTTTTCTTACCCGTATCTTCCTTCTGTTATTTGTTTATGGACGTGCCTGCTTACCTGGGTGCAAATAACATATGAAGGTACTTGTGTGAATTTTTTCAGCTCCATACGGACCCAGAATAAAATTTCAAAAAGGAAAGCGACATTTCACAAGTTTTGGTAGAGGATAACCTTGGTTTGCAAAAAATTTCTGAAAAATTCTCTCGAAATAGTTTTTTCCTGAAATTCCACGTTAGAATCTCCACTGAATTTGTGACAAAACGCGACAAATTTCAGGTCAAACTTATGAGTATTCACCCACGAAAAAAATCAAACAGTTTCACTCACAAACGAACCTTTTTTCAGTCCTGGCAGTGATGAATAAAAATTTTATTGCCAATCTTGTGGGACGAATCTGGGACTCAAATCTCAGCCAAAACTCAGTAGACACGGTGACGAAGGTCTGGTAAAAATTTAAGACCAAAATACCCAAGGAGTAAGGCGTAGTAAGTCCCAGACCGAAAGTGAACAAAATTGGTTTTCTGAAAATGGAACGTCCTAGCTTTTCTAACCCGTTTCTTCCTTCTGTGATTTGTTTATGGACGTGCCTCCTTACCTGGGTGCAAACAACATATGAAAGTACTTGTGTGAATTTTTAAGCGTAATATGGACCTAGAATAAAATTTCAGAAAGTAGGGCGAAATTTCACTAGTTTTAGTAAAAGATAGCCTTGGTTTGCACAAAATTTCTGAAAAAATTTCCCTAAATAGTTTTTTCCTGAAATTCCACGTAAGAATCTCCACTGAATTTGAGGCAAAACGCGACAAATTTCATGTCAAACGGATAAGTATTCACCCACGAAAAAAACCAAACAGTTTCACACACAAACGAACTTTCCTTTCAGCCCTGGCAATGATGAATAAAAAATTTATTGTCAATCTTGTGGGACGAATCTGGGGCTCAAATCTTAACCAAAACTCAGTAGACATAGTGACGAACGTCTAGTAAAATTTCAGACCAAAATACCCAAGGAGTAAGGCATAGTCAGTCCCAAATTGAGAGTGAACAAAATTGGTTTTCCGAAAACAGAACGTCCTGGTCTTTCTAACCTGTTTCTTCCTTCTGTAATTTGTTTATGGACGTGCCTCCTTACCTGGGAGCAAAAAAATATGAAGGTACTTGTGTTAATTTTTTCAGCACAATACGGACCTAGAATAAATTTTCAAAAAGTAGGACAAAATTTAACAAGTTTTGGCAGAGGATAGCCTTGGTTTGCACAAAATTTCTAAAAAATTCTCCCGAAATAGTTTTTTGCTAAGATTCCACGTAGGAATCTCCACTGAATTTGGCACAAAAGCCGACAAATTTCATGTCAAACGGATGACTATTCACTCACGAAAAAAATCCAACAGTTTTCACACACAAACGAACTTTCCCTTCAACGCTGGCAGTGATGAATAAAAAATTTATTGCCAATCTCGTGGGACGAATCTAAGGCTCAAATCTCAGTCAAAACTCAGTAGACACAATGAAAAACGTCTGGTAAAAATTTCAGACCAAAATACCCAAGGAGTAAGGCGTAGTAAGTCCCAAACCGAGAGTGAACAACATTGGTTTTCCAAAAACGAAACGTCCTGGCTTTTCTAACCCGTTTCTTCCTTCTGTGATTTTTTTATGGACGTGCCTCCTTACGTGGGTGCAAACAACATATGAAGGTACTTGTGTGAATTTTTTCAGCGTAATACGAACCCAGAATAAAATTTCAGAAAGTTGGGCGAAATTTCACAAGTTTTGGTAGAAGATAAACTTGGTTTGCACAAAATTTCTGAAAAATTTTCCCGAAATAGTTTTTTCCTGGAATTCCATGTAAGATTCTCCACTGAATTTGGGACAAAACGCGACAAATTTCATGTCAAACGGATGAGTATTCACCCACAAAAAAAATTAAACAGTTTCGCACAGAAACGAACTTTCCTTTCATTCCTAGCAGTGATGAATAAAAAATTTATTTCTAATCTTGTGGGTCGAATCTGGGACTCAAATCTTAGCCAAAACTCAGTAGACACAGTGACAAACTTCTAGTAAAAATTTCAAACCAAAATACCCAAGGAGTAAGGTGTAGTAAGTCCCAGACCGAGAGTGAACAAAATTAGTTTTCCGAAAACGGAATGTCCTGGCTTTTCTAACCCGTTTCTTCCTTCTGTGATTTGTTTATGGACGTGCCTCCTTACCTGGGTGAAAAAAACATAAGAAGGTACTTGTGTGAATATTTTCAGCGCAATACGGACCTAGAATAAAATTTCAAAAAGTATGGTGAAATTTCACAAGTTTTGGTAGATGATATAGCCTTGGTTTGCACAAAATTTCTGAAAAATTCTCCCAAAATAGTTTTTTCCTGAAATTCCTCTTAAGAATCTCCACTGAATTTGGGACAAAACGCGACAAATTTCATGTCAAACGGATAAGTATTCACCAATGAAAAAAATCAAACAGTTTCACACACAAACGAACTTTCCTTTCAGCCCTGGCAGTGATGAACAAAAAATTTATTGTCATTCTTGTGGGATGAATCTGGGGCTCAAATCTCAGCCAAAACTCACTAGACACAGTGATGAACGTCTGGTAAAAATTTCAGACCAAAATACCCAAGGAGTAAGGCGTAGTAAGTCGTAGACCGAGAGAGAACAAAATTGGTTTTCTGAAAACGGAACGTCCTGGCTTTTCTAACCCGTTTCTTCCTTCTGTGATTTGTTTATGGAGGTTCCTCCTTACTTGGGTGCAAACAACATAAGAAGGTACTTGTGTGAATTTTTTCAGCGCAATACGGACCTAGAATAAAATTTTAGGAAGTAGGGCGAAATTTCACAAGTTTTGGTAGAGGATAGCCTTGGTTTGCACAAAATTTCTGAAAAATTCTCCCAAAATAGTTTTTTCCTGAAATTCCACGTAAGAATCTCCATTGAATTTGGCACAAAAAGCGACAAGTCAAACGGATGAGTATTCACCCACGAAAAAAATCCAACAGTTTTCACATACAAACGAAACTTCCTTTCAGCCCTGGCAGTGATGAATCTGAGGCTCAAATCTTAGCCAAAACTCAGTAGACACAATGACGAACGTCTGGTAAAAATTTCAGACCAAGATACCGAAGGAGTAAGGCGTACTAAGTCCCAGACCGAGAGTGAACAAAATTGGTTTTCCGAAAACAGAACGTCCTGACTTTTCTAACCCGTTTCTTCCCTCAGTGATTTATTTATGGATGTACCTCCTTACCTAAGTGCAAACAACATATGAAGGTACTTGTGTGAATTTTTTCAGCGCAATACGGACCCAGAATAAAATTTCAGAAGGTTTGACGAAATTTCACAAATTTTGGTAGAAGATAACCTTCATAATAATGTTAATTTTTTTTACAATATTATGTTAATTTTTTTACAATACTACATGTTAATTTCTATTATATAGACAAGGGAATGGAAGACACTAGAAAATATAACTAAAATGAGATAAGGTTTTACCATATTGACATAGGATTAGGGATAAGAATGTTCATATGTTACATTCTTGTGTTAATACTCATCCTCATTTAAAATTATTAAAATATCTTTAATTTAGTTAACTTATATTAACTTTTTTTTCCTTAATTTCATAACTTAATTTTTAGCATTTGATTACTTTTATTATTTAATATTTATCCAATTATTATTTAATATTTATACATTATAATATTTTATATTAGGAAAAAAATATCATTTTAATATTAAATACTTGATAATATATATTTTTTGTTGTGATTTTTATTTTTGATAATAAAATATTTAATTAACATTTAGAATAATAACGGATATAGGTATACTCACACCCTAATAGGGATGAGGATGAAATAAAAAAATTCACACCACTTGTTAATATGTAGATGAATTCTTACTCCAAGAATAAGCATGGAATAATCCGTATTGACAGCTAGTTAATCAATATTTAGTTTTGAAGAAATTTTTGATGTTCTTTTTGTTATGTTATATTTAAAGTTCCATCAACTTTTGCTTTTATTTTAACTGAAAAATAATAGACAACTTGCATTACTTCATATTAATTTGAATTTTTATTTATTTATAACTAATCTTACTTATTCAAATATATTACCTAATACAACCTCAATTAAAACGTAGACTGAAAACGTAATATCATAAAAGGAAACTTGTATGGAAAAAATAAGTACCAAAAACATTAACTTTTCAAATACTATTTTACTAAACACAACTATTTCAATATACAGTTTTTGCACTTAAAAAGAGAAAACATTAGATACTAATTATTACAATTTCTCTTTAGCACAAATATAAAACAAAAATATAATTATAAATGTCCAAGAGACATAAAAAAGAACAAGTATTCGTTTTTCCCAATTTTCTATCTGACGCCAAGTTCTGCTACTTTACAAAGATTTTTTAAGAGTGGTTTCTTTTAAGAGGGGAAAATTAATTTAAGAGTTAATTTTATAATTTTATAATAGAATTGAGAATTAAATGTTTTACTATTGTAATGCATAAATTGAATAAAATACAAAAACAAATTAGAAGTTTTAGAGCAATATTATTATGATTAGAACCTATAATATGAAAATTGCACGTAATGGTTGAAATTAGCATTTTCCCTCTGTTCTGCACTCTCTTGTAGCTGCAACACAAACTCCAGCATCCAAACCACTAGGTGGATGATCCAAAAATATAATATTATAAAGAATAAAAGAGAAAATTATACACAATTGAAGACAACTTTCAATTTTAGATTATAATGACAGTTAAACGGATGCTCCAAATCAAGTATGAATATGCAATGAAAAGGTAAGCTTAATATAACATTCTATTAATGCAAAAAGTTAAAGGTATAACTATGTTACAAGTCCTACATCGGTGGGTCAAAAACCCAAGGGACTGTCATTTTATCACAATATATTAGGAAATTGGGTCTAAAACAGAGACCACTAATTTAATTAGCATGGGACCTAACCAACGCACTTCAGTAAACCAACAGAGCACAAAAATCTTGAACTCATTCACAAGTCATCAAGCCATTTCAAAGAGCAAAAACTTGTGCCAATCTACGGAGCATGTGAGTAGATGCCATCACGGGTAAGAAATATAAGGAACACGGGTTACATTACCTTGCATGCCATGCCATGACTAACACAGGTTACATTAGCTTTCATGCCATGCCATGACAACACGCATCTATGGAATTAACTGACAGAGTCGAGAGACAGCCTTAGGCACTGTCAGATTCATTTCCAGAATCAATATTCATGGGTTGGGGATTCTTGTAGCCACTGATTTCATCCTTGTAACGTTTTTTATCTTCACGTGCTTTTGCCTCGTATGGTTCCTTCTCTTCCACTGTGCATTCAATAGATAAACAATATACAGTTAAGGGGATTTAGTCCCTAAATAAATAAAAACTCAGATCAGGAATGACACTCGCTGGAACTGCATGAAATGAACGACAGCCATACCTGACATCTTTTTCCATTTCTCTCCAAGTACTCTTCCCACATCCGTAAATGAAATTCCAGGATTAGATTTCTTTAGATTCTGAAAAAAAAAATGCTTTCAGGATATATTATGGGAAGATAACTAAACTTGTATAAACCACCCCCTTTACTAGACACCATTTCAGGTAAATTTTGTAATTTCTAACAATCAAAATAGCAATTGACAACTTTGCTAAGGTCATATTTGGCTACACTGACTTCGGTTCAGACACATTGGAACAATACCACCACCTATTAAGGCTCACTTGCATTAATTGCAGGTTTTGCTGGATGATCTCAACAATGTCAATAACCAGGCACTGTGAAGATTTTTCTTTCTTTACCCAACCTGAGAAACTTCGATACTCTCCCCCAAAATTTCAAGTACATCAAAAATTAAGTACACGGATCTACTCAAATTGCCACCGTGATATACTTAAACCCAAATTCAAAACTATGACAGAATAGAACACACCTCTCTTTCCAATTTAGAAAAGAACATGAAACCGGACATTGCCCTCTTGGGTGCATTTGGGTCCTTTTTCTTCTTCTGTTTTTTCTTCTTTCCATCCTCATCATCTTTTGATCTCTTTTTTGAAGTAGATGCCTTAGAAGGCAGGTCCTTCTTTGGTTCCTTTTTGGCAGGCTTCTGAAAATTGGTCACCATTAAGGTGTCAGAGGCACCATAGATTAAGAGTAGAGAATTATCACAGAAAACAAAGGCAAACAAAAACCACTTGCCTCTTTCTCATCACCACTATCACTACCATCAGAATCATCTGCCCCAGAATCATCAGTAGGAGAACCTTCATCATCCTTGTCGGCAACAAAATCGGAATCCTGTAGACATTTACCCCCATTTAATGTTTATATAGAAACAAGACTGGGAAAATCCTGTCAAGCTAAGCCCGACCATAACAAAATAGAGCAATTTGCATAGAGTCAAGCCTGAATATATATGTACAAAAGCAGAAGCACAGAACAAATGCACACAAACTCTATACAAGCAAAATAGAAAACACAACAAACTAAAATTGATAGAAACTTAAAAATAGGAGAAAGGTCAATTGCATGCTTAGGGATGTAAATTCAATAATTAAAAAAAAAAACTGAAACATATGCCTGGAGTTTGTTTAAGTTTCCATGCTCAACCATTTTCAGATGTCAGTCACCATAAATTAATGTTGTCGCCTTGTTTATAAAAAACTAGAACACAAATTTACTAAATGCTAGTCATGAACTAAAAATAAATGAAAATTATATAAAATATCTGTTTGATCACCTCCTCATCACTTTCACCACCACCAGCTTCATTTTTAATACGTTCAAGATGTGGATCAACAGCATCATCGTCATCATTCTCAAGAACCTTCTTAATACCAACAGTGGGTTGGGCATCTCCTAAATTCATAATTTTCAAGCCCTTTGAACTGCATGTGCAAGCCAAAACAATTGTTTAAATAACAATAAGTTGTATGTAAAATTAGGCAATGCGAATGGGATAACATTTACCTGATAAATTCGTACAGATTGTGGTACTCATTTCTCTGAATATTACGGAATAGATGCTCTTGTTCAGATTTTAGTCTGATAAGAAGGTCAAAATAATGCATATTGGATCCACCAGCAGCATGCCTCTCAAACTCCACATAGTCAATCTAATGGGAAAGATCAACACAATTAAAACCTCCATTTTGCAGATATCATTTGCAACATGAACCAGTAGTTGACATTTGATCATGTCAGTGCTATCAGATTTTACCTCTTCATGAAGAATAAGAGTGGGAGGTTTAGGTAGAAAGAAGAAGCTCTTCTCAAGGGGATACAGAATTCCATCTTCAGCTTTCAAAGATGATTTCACTGCATAACCATCTTGACAACTCCTAAATTTTCCAGGCTTAGTCACTTTGGCACCTGACAAGCCACGTAATATTGTGGTGAACACTTCATGAATAAGTCCCTGATTATTGAATTGAAAAGGAAATAAGTCAGCTAAAATCAAGCATCACTCAATCATCTAAAATATGCAAGATGCTCTTCTTTCATTTCCCAAAAATTCCTTCAATAGTGGCATCTCGGGAGTTGTATAGACGTATGAATCAATTATTAACAGTTTAAGAAAAATACCTTATAAGACAGCTCCAATTTATCCTTATACTTTGAGTTATAAAGATCTTCAGTTATTGCCAATTCACTTTGAACAACATAATCAGTTTCGAACTACACGGAAATGAGCAAAACAATGTTAGAAGCATGTAAAATACACATCTCAACTTGGCAAACCAAAAACCATTGAGCAATTTACCTGCATCACAATATGAGGATACAAAGTTTGTCCCTTCCGAATAGGGGGGTCAAGGCTAATGATAACAAAGGTATGTGGTTGATTAGACTACAGATACATGATGAGAAATTGTCAGTAAACTTAAAAAGGTCCAAAGAAGCCAGATTTAAAGACATGTCTGGATAATGGCATTATTCATTCTTAATAACTTATATGAAAACAAATACCAAAAGACTAGGAAATGAACCTTAGGAAGTAAAAATAGGCGAACCACACTGCTATACTGAATTTTGAAATCATTAGCTTGTCCCTGAAGCCGCAAGAATGACATGTGTAACTCAACACTGTATCGTCCCCTGCATTAAAGTACAAATTTCTATTAATGGATACTAATGTGAATAAATTTATTGTAAGTATACAAATATTATCTGTACAAAATACAACCATGCCAAAAATGCTTGTATAATATTTTTCTGTGCATTTAAATACATTACCTTGGTGTAAGGATTGCAATACCCTCAAATGTAACAACAGCATCTTCACCTCCAGCACCAACATCAGCCATAGACATAATTTTGTCACGGAAAACCTGATATTATTAAATGTCAGTTAACCTAGAAGTTATCATAACATGGGATCTTTTATATCCGTGAACAACTCACCTGAGCAGGAGGACGATTTTCATCACCAACAAACTGGGTGTTGGAATTTGGTATATGGAAACTTATCTCCATCAATGAATCTTTCTGAGATCACAACATAAACTATATTAGACCATAAATAATTCAGAATCAAATTGAACCTAATAACTATAGTCTTCAATACTGTAAAAGCTCAAACATGAATGAGAACAATTTTCTTGCAAAAAGGCTTCCAGTTTGACAAAACTCTATGAATTTGCTTAAACATACAAAATTATATAAGTGCATGAAAGTAGAAATATACCTCATTAGCTCCTGTTGTATCATCCACGTGAAACTCCAAGATCACATCATTCTTCCCTTGAAGCTGTGTTTGAGAGACATCTGCTAAAGACACTTCAAAAGCTTGCTTTGAACCAACCATAAAAGCCAGCATATTCCCTGAAATGGAAATAGAAACATAAGAACATCCACTACTCTACTAATTAGCATAACTACAAAAGAAGTCAAGTCAAATTATTCAAACAATATTTAATTGCAAAAGAAAACAAGAATGAGATAAAGCTCCTCCTTGAGAAGTCAACCACCACCCCCACCTTCCAAACACATACACTCATACACATACATAAATAAAACCATTTCCTTCTCTTAAGGACTATTTTTCACTTAAAAAATTGCACTTAATGTGATTACCAGGTGGAAGTAGGGTTGCATGAATAAATTTGACACTTAAGAACACCAAAATGAATATAAGCAACAGCAAATTGGGGAGGGAAAAAAGCAGCAGCACGTAATAAGTTCACAGCCTTCATTGATTATGGAAATCGTTAGGAGCTATACAAGAAAAACCAATAGTCTCCAAGAACAAACTGGATGATATCAACTGAATTTCTTTCAAATTAACCCTTTGCTAGAGATATTACATACCATTTCCTCCTAGTGATATCAAATTAAATTCTTTCCCGAAACACTAAAATTATAGTAACTAAGAATTACAAAGACTGATGTTTGTTGTGTACGTGACACGTCATGTGCAGAAGGTCAGTTATAAATTACAACACAGAAGTCAGTTCATGTAATATTATTAGTAAGACACTAACCATTTAGATCAACTTCTCCCCAATTACGCCCGCTAACAGAAAGCTGTTTCTCCTCAACTGATATTCCACAGGTGTTTTGAAAAAAATTGGTCAAACTTGCAACATCCTGCAAAATATTATAAAATAACAATATAAGAAATTCAGATCCAACATTTGATAGAAATTCAAGTCCAAATGCTCAATATTTAGATCTTCAAAAGTGTTAATAAGAGGATTAAAATACAAGAAAAGCAAACTAGAAGTTTGAATTCTTTTTTCAATGGCTACTGTACGAAAATGCACATTTGAAGAGGCAGAGAGAGTAACCTGGTCACGAAATCCTGTGAACTTGTAGTACAATCCATCTTTGATTTGAACCCCAAGTTGGTTAGTTCTTGGAACCTTCATCCATGTCACCCCCACTATGTCAGATTTATCAACTTCAATTAATTTACCACCACCCTGTCTCTTCCATATAATTCCTCCGGAATATATCCTTATCTGTCCTGAATTCTGCAACCCAATTACCGAAAAGAAGTGTTATACATCTCAATTACTAATTTCAGTCTCATTCACTGAAAAAATTTAGTTCTTCAACTCTAATTATTATTAATTTTTCATTGAAATAACAACGAAACTGGTAAAAACTAGACATGGGACGGGTAGCTCAACTCTGAGTAGGGTATATGCCCAGCATATTCAGTTCATTCCTAAAGATGCTAAATAAACAGCACAAACCACCCAATATAACCACTTACTGGTAGAAAAGCATAAAATTTTGAATGAAAACAACTTTTCACTTGCTTGGTACAACAAGAAAGATAACCCAAAAGAAAACCTTTTTTTAGATTGCCAATTTTCTACCAAAGGATTTTGAAAAAAAGGTGCATAACAGCTATTTGGGGCGTCAAGGTTTTGGGGTCTCCACAACTGCCATTATCACCCACGACCGCAATTGCCACTAAATAAACCATGTTTGTCAGTAATTTCCCACAACACCAAGAACCGCACCGCAACACGATATCAAAAACTACAACAATATTTGCCCTAAATTTCCCACAATACAGGAACAAAGATAAAACAGCAACCACAACTGCAATTTAAAACCTTGTTTTCTACTGTCCCAGTTTTCATCTACTCAGCAAAAGCAACACTTCAGTAGGGGTTTTAACAGCGAAACAAAAACCACTAATTCACAAACATAACATCCTAGTCACTACTAAAGCAACAAGTAAATTTTCAACACATTTCTAAAGCAAATACATGATCTCCTACAGCAAAACTAAGGCAACAGTAATAACAATAATTAGGGTTTAAAACAGAAGAAAAGAAAACGCAGAACAAAACCCTAAGTTCTCTAACCACTAGACAGCACCACAAATCTCACTGACAAAACAATGTTAAGTGAAATCGAGAGGTTGAAAGCAAAGGCACGATTGAACAAAGCAAAACTAAAACCCTAGGGTTTGGGAAAGAATAAAGAAACGAAAGTTAGAGAGAAGAAGAAAAATAGTTTGAGAGAGATTACGGTGCCGCCGCGGCCTCCCAGGGTGATGTTGTTGAAGAGATGGCCGTCGGCCATGGCTGACACGAACGGAGAAGAGTGAGAGTGCAGAAAAGAACGAATAAGGGTGTGTTTGATGTTGCATACACAACACGTGGTTTTCGTCTTTCAAATATGTTTGGAACCAAACGCTGTTATAAAAAGAAACGCAGATGAATTTTCTGAGCTAAGTAAAGAAAGAAAGGAATAAAGTGGGCCAAACAAAAGTGGTGGCAAACCCACAAAAACAAGACAAAGAAGAGTTTTTTGGAAATTGCTTCTTACACTCCCATCATATGTAGCACAGACACTCTGATACGGACACTGATACGACACGAACATGGATACGGCACGGATACGGATACATATAATCTCTAACATATAAGACACAGGGACACGAATCTATATATTATATAATTATGAATTATATAAATTGACAATAAAGATTTATGTACACAAGTATATTTCAGTTTTTTGTAGTAGAAAGATATTTTTCATGGTTAGTTCAAAAGGTTTTGTTTCTTATTTTTATAATTATACTAAAAATGCATAACATAAGTTTGAGTTTTTAGAAAATTAATGTGTTTTTTCTTTTTAAAATTGTTAGAATTGTGCTAGAATTATCAGAAATCCAACAAATACTTTTTAAATTAAACTCACTGATACTTGTTCTACAAGTGCCTTTCGAGTATCTTCTATCTGATACGTGTATCCGACACGGACATAACATTTAAGAGGAGTATCTAAACCTATAGCTCCCAACATTTCTTTTCGCTCCAAAATATTATGTTTATGAAGCTCTTAGATCACTTTTTCCTCGCTAATAAATTTTTACAAAAAAAATTATAATTGTTAATAATTTTTTCCTTTCATTTTTCATCAATTTTTTTAAAATTGTGTTCTTACTATTAACTGATATCCACTAAATGAAGAGTTATTTATAAAGTGACACATTAAAGGTTTTATAGAACTTATATCTTTTTTCTTTTAGTCCCAACAAATTTATAAATTGTCCTTTTTTGTTGTAGAAATATCTCAATTCAGTATTTCATTTAATTTTTATTTTTGTTAAGGTATTATAGTTTATCGATATTTTTGTCATTAAATCATCGTATTAGTGATGAATATATTTTTCTCTATGATTACTTTGCTCTTCTAAAATTATTTTTTTTCCAAACAAATAACTAATTAATTAATATGAGGATTTGAACTTTGTTTCTTCTAATCTTGTATATTTGAAGCCAATGGCTGATATTTTGTTGCACTCCCATAATTTATTGTTGTACCTCCACAATTTCTTCCTGCACCTCAAATATTAAAAAAAAAATATTCATTCTAAATTATACCATCCAAAATACAATTTTTTTGCATTTTAATTTGGAAAATCTAAAATAAATATTTGCATTCTTGAATTAACAATTTAAAATACAAAATTTATTATACGTTGTCCAATAGATTTGTATTCCAAATTATATAACTTAGATTTAGATTTCACATTTTAGAATTAAAAAAAAAATTAAAAAAAAATTAAGTATTTCTATTTTTAAAATATTAGAGATGGAGGAAGAAACTCGTGATATTTATTAGAGGTGATAACTTGAAAGCAGGTTACACAGAATTTAAATAAACAGTTTTACTATTTATTTATATTAGAGTATGGAGTGAGGTTGGATTCACTCCAAATAAACTTATCATTTAATCCACTAAAATAATTAAATTAGGTTACTTTATTTTTTTTATCTTATTCAACTCAATCTATTTTTTAAGGTCAATTAAATCATGACGTATAATTTTTTAATTTATAATATCTAAATAATTTTATTCATAATTTAAGTCACATCTTTTATAAAGATTTTATTTTTTTTCTTGTATGGTTAAAATTTACCTCTCATCCTTGCTAAATGTAACTAGTTTAGATTATTACACATGTTCCATCAAATTCATAAATGTAAATATATTCTTTTAGGCGTAAAGTCATTCTTTTAAATGTAAAGAGGTGAGAATGGGGTCTGTGATTATTAAAAAAAAATTAATGTTTCATTTATATAAAAAGTCGTAAAGTGATGACCTTTTATTTATTAATTATTGGATCTAGTATACAATGATAATAGTAGGTGAAATAAGCACATTATTTAAACTATTGGATATATGAAAATTTATTATTTTGTTGGTAAATAAATACATGTGAATTACTTGACTAAATTGTGTACAAACTACAAGTATTTTCATGGTAGATAATGCACAACATTTAAATTTTGAACTTAATATTATTAATTAAATTAAAATAGTTTTATATCAATTGATTCACTTGGGATAACTTAATTCAATTATTTATGGCTTGTATGATCTCTTACAATACTTTTAAAATGAATATTCAATTATTTATTGGCCACTTACAATAAGAAATATCTTTGTATTACGCAATTAAAGTTAAAAACGTGAGAATTTTTCAATTTTAAAATTTTTTAATTCATTAAATTTTAATTGCTTTAATTTCAAATAGAATAAGATGATTTAAAAATTTATTGAATTTTTTTTTTTTTTAATTTAGTTAAAGTATTTTAATTAATAATAAATATAAAAAATACTACTTTAATATGTAGATATAGATAAAAAAACAACTTCTTCCAACTTCAACATAAACAATTTTGTTGGTGTCCATTGAAAAATAGTTTTCACCTATATTCATTGAGAAAACCAACAATAATTGAAAAAACCCTCTTCAACAACAACAGAAGAATAACTTCTAACATACATTAAGAAATAAATAATCTTAATAATATAATTAAAAAAAATCATATTTACATTAACTATACTTTTTTTTAATTTTATCAGGAAAAAATAATTCCATTAGCACAAATGAAAAATTATAACTTACATCTATCAAAGAACACTTCAAAACCTGATTAGCATTGGAGTAGAAGTAATACTGATCTACATTTTGATCAATATTTCTAAAAAACAACTCTAACCAATAATAATTGAAAATAAAATTTATTGAAATTAACTAAAAATATATATATTTTACATTATCCACAATATATTGTTTATATTAACAAAAAAATATCCTAACTAACATAATATAAAAAAAAACACTCTTTTATATATACAATTGAAAGAACAAATATGAAAAGAAACTACACACAATTGAAAGAGAAGAAAGCATAAAGAATTTTTTTAAAAAAAATACTTTTTAAACAAAATTGAAATGATCCCATTTTAAGTTTTCAAAATACTTTTATAAATTCTTAAAATTTTATTCTTCATCCACACATCATATCTTATCATAAAATATTTCACATTCTTTAAAGATATAAATTACCCTCTCAAGAAACAAAGGGAGGTGAAATCAATGTGCAATGAAAATAGAAAATATAGAGAAGTACAATTTTAAACATTCATTTTACAACTTACAAGATAGAACTCAAGAAGAACACATCTTTTGGAAAGTAATTCTTAGATAACATATCCTCCAACAATATAATTGACAAACAGCTTGACATCAAAACTATCCTCCACACAAGTATCAAAGGAAAAAACTGCACATCAGTACTTCAGATGTAAAAATAGGCACTGGCTATGAACCATGCAATATAGAAAGAGGAAAGGATGCAGACATTCTAAGTTCAAACAAAAAAAAGAGACACATACTATGTTATTTACAACTCCAATGAAGCTTAATTTGTGTGTGAAGCACTAGCCTGAAGAAGACCATCCCGGATCTGCACGGCGATGTCCCTGACGGCGCCAGGGCCGTGTGGTATGAACACCGACGATGACTTCGAAGATGCCCCTATCTCTTTCATGGTGTCAAAGTATTGAGTCACCAGCACCATGTCCATGACATCTTTAGCTGATGTTCCGGGCACGTTCTCGGAGAAGGCAAGCACACTGTCCCTCAGTCCATCTACAATGGCCTGACGTTGGCGAGCTATACCAAGTCCTGACAGATACTTGGATTCTGCTTCTCCCTCTGCTTTCTTGATCTGCAGAATTTTTTCTGCTTCAGCCTTCTCATTTGCAGCCAACCTTAATCTAGCAGCTGTGGATAATAAGACAGTGAAAAGGATGAGGATATAATCATGTATACATGCTGTAAGGTACAGAAGTTTGTAAGAATGCAGTTCTGCAATTTGTAATTCCTAATTCATTCAATCAGAGAATCTTTAAGTTTTGTGTTTTGCCTCAAAACATAGGTCACATTGCTTATAGCTACCAAACAAACCATATTGCAGAAATGCTTATTCACAGTCAGTTCCATCCAAAACCAAGGCAAGAACTCAGAAACAGTATGTAGAACATCTCTATGTAATCTTATGCAAGGTAAGAAGTAATTTGATACAGGAAATTGCAACATATATAGCAGTTTTTTCTTTAGGAACTAGAACATGTTACCTGCATTAATCTCGTTCATTGCTCTCTTGACATTAACATCGGGCTCAATATCAACAATGAGGGTCTGGACTATCTCATATCCATAAGTTGACATTGCCTATGAACATCAAGGTTGAAAAAACTTGTTAATAAGGGTGATTATGAACATCAAGGTTGAATAAACTTGTTAATAAGGGTGATTACGAATTACGACCTTGAATGATCAGCAAATGAATATTTTAAAAAGTGAGAAAACTAAGCAATGTAGGAAAGAATGATTACCTTCTCAAGCTCCTCCTCTACAGACTTTGCTATATCATTCTTCTGCTCAAAGACAGAATCCAACTCCAATTTTGGTACACTGGCCCTGATAACTGAAGAAATGCAAAATATTAGCAGTGTTAAAGAAGTTAGCCCCGCTATGACACAACATCCAAAAGGTATACTGCTTCATAAACAACAACCATCAATGATTGAAGTAGATTAACCCCTTTGAATGCAACATATAAATGGAATTTCAAATAGAAAAGTCATCCTTCATACCATCAAAAACATACGATTGGATCTGCTCCCTTGTGTTGGTAAGCCTATAGAATGCATCAGATGCTTTATCAGCAACAGCTCGGTATTGCACAGACGCAACGACAGTGACAAAGACGTTATCCTAACAGGTTAATGAAAGTCAAACTCCAATAACAGATCACAATAAAACACATAGAAAATATCGGAACAATTTTTGCAAAATCTTTTCCAAATCTTAGTAAAACAAAATATTTGATAGCATAAATTGATGAAGAGGAATACAAGTGCAGTGTAACATAGGGAAAAAAGATAAGAGAATTCAAAGTTCAATCTCAATTTATTTATAAATTGCATAGATCAATGAAAACCAGTAACAAAATGTTTTCCCTGGAACTCTTATATGAAGTTAGTAGAAATACACAGATAAATTTTGTTGGAAAATTGTTATTTATGTCAATCAAGTATAAATTGTCATTGTTATGTACCGACCAATTTCATGATAGTGAACAAAATAACCAGAAACTATATTAACAAAACAATGAACAGCACCATGAAACAACCTTGGTGAAGGAAAGGAAGCAGCAGATACCTTGGTTTTCGTCTCACATCGAACATCAAGCTGTTGCACACGCAGTGACAAACCACCAGCGATCTGATAACCAAGACACCAAGGAAGGCAATGACATCCAGGTTCTAGAACATCAGAAAATTTTCCAAAATGCTCCTTGATGGCCACATTTGACTGATCAACTTGATAGCAACCGAATGCTTGACCCATCCTTCAATTCTGCAATAGAAGAACACTACTCAACAAAATACTCCAAACATAATGAAATTCAGCATTTTGCTTCTACCAATCTGTTTTAATTTTCAGAACTCATCACATCACAGTTTACCAAGAAGGTGATAAAGTAAAATCTGAAAATACGCTTAACCACAGATATAGTGCATGGAGGAAGTTCAAAATTTCATAAATATGATTGTAAAGAAACAGTGGGTAAAAAGTCAACAAAAACCACTCTCAGCCAAAAGAAATACTCAATAAGCAATTTCAAACCAGAGTAGAATAAAAGTGAACAATATTTAAGTCTAACACTACAGTAAAATATTAGTTTATCCAATATACCTGAATTTTTGAAGGGGGAACAAAATCAAAAGACAAAAGACAAACGAAACACAACAGAATAAAATTCAACTACAAATCCAAAAACAAAAACTCAGTTTTCAACTTTTCATAAATCCTCATTTGGATTGGAACTCCACATCCTTTGTTTTCCTAAGAATCGCGAAGAGAAGAGCAACAAAATTCCAGAAAAACAAACACATAACCCTAAAGGTGAGAAACAGTGAAACAGCAATTATCAACCAAATATTAGGATCCCAGAAACCTAAAAGTTCCCATACCAAAGCTGTAAGGAAAATTCCAAAAAAAAGATGCAATTTTGAGCTGATCCCAGAAAGCAAACACAAACCCCTTTGACAAAAAAGTTTAAAAGAACACAATTCAAAATTATAAGGAGTGAATCACGCATAAGAAAATACAAAGACCAAAAACTGTTTCGTTTTCTCATCATCCAAAAACAAAGAGAAAAAATTCACCTTTCAGGCTGAGAAACTCACGAATGTATAATAAATCCACAGCAAGTAGATGCAAAGTGCAAAGCACACAGCTCAATGCACACTTTATATAATATACATCTTTTTATAATTTTTTAAGAAAAGAGAAATATATTATTGAAAAAACTAAATATTAATATTACTCCAATATGAAAAGAGAAACAATTTTGAAAAGGAAAATAATTATATTTTAATAATACAAAATTAAGTAGAGAACAAATATTAAAATAATAAAAGTTTATCTATTTTTGAATTAAAGATAAACAAGAATATTTTGAAGATACAGTGGGATAATCCATTATTGTAAGATTATAATAACTGGTTTGCTGTTTGAATTCTTAAAGGGACAAGGTTGTCTTGTCAAAGTGACAAAAGCCATAGATTTATTCTAGGTTGTAAATATCTCCTTCCACTTGTCTCTTTATCCATTATCCATTATATTAAACTTTTGTGCATGGAACTTCTTGTTATTTTGGCTGAATTTTGGTCAATTTAAATATGAATTTATTATTTGTAATGAGAAAAATATTATTCAATAACATTGCCAAGGTATGGATAACAATTACTATGCATGATTAATTTATTGACTTTTTTTATCATAATTATTCTAAAAGTTATATTAATAATTATCATTATCAGACATAATTATTAACTTTTTTATTAAGGGTAGTTTTCTTTTCTTTTATTTTTAATTTTTTATTTGTATGTTTGTTAATATCAGTAAGTTAACTATTAATTTATTTGACTAGTTTATAAAAATACAAAAATATTTGATAAATATTTTGAAGTAGTTTTTGCTATGGGAATATATGGTGTAACGATGATAGTAAATAATTTTATGATATGGTGTAACGATAATAATATTAAAAATAAATATTATAATAATTATAATAATTTATGATAATAGTAATATAATCTTATTTTAGTATATATTAAAAGAAATAATTTGAAGTAATAATAATAATTCTTATTTTATATTAATATATTAAAATGAAAATATTAATTACATAATTTGATTAATATTATTAATAAATAATACTATTATTATTATTATTTTTCAAGGATTGGATGGTCTCTCTACCATTTGTTTGGAGTGATAGACTGAGTCAAGATGAAATAATAAAAAATTATAAAAATAATAAAATTATAGAAATTATTTAATTAAATATATTTTAATGTAATAAAGTATAAATATAGATTACGGAATTACAAGTCTTTTCCTGCTAATAATTGACAATGATGTTGATTAAAGAAAGTCTACGTTGTTGTTTCTTTCGATTTTTCCAAGAAAAGTAACCTAAATATCAAAAATTCATAAAAACATCATCAACACAGTGCATACTTAGTATAGTTTGTAACTATTTGTTACTTACCACTACACGTTTTCTTCTTTTAAATAAAATTATTAAAATAATAATATTGTTTTTGTAAAACTAATGAGAAATTTGTTATTAAAACTGTAGATAGTATAATTAATAAAATGTGTAATAAACAGTTTAATATGTAAAATGTAATATAACTAGTTTAATTAAATAAAAAACACTTTTTTAAAGGTTTGTGAAAAGCAATTAAACATGAGAAGGCATGTGAATTTTGTATGCATTAACTCACCAACTCGTCATCCATATTTATAATATAACATTATTATTTTTTTATTTTTAGCTTGGTTTTTAAGTACCCTTATTGTGGATTAATTTAAAATTATTATAGATATATATAGTTTTTAAAATAATTATTATGTGAGAAAAATTAGTTGAAACTTAGAAACAAATATAGTTTAATTTGAAGTTTAGAATGGAAGATAACGTGATTGGTGATTGTAAATTAATTGTTCTAATTTAGAATGGAAGTTGGCGTGGCGTGTTTGGATTAGGTGACAGCGAAACGCACTTTCCATCGTTCGAAATTTCCGAGCAATCAAAAATGGTGTGAATGGCATAAACTCCTTTGACAATTTCATTGCTCTCATTGGACAAGAAAAATCATGTACTTCTTCCCACATCACTCTCACTTATAAAATAAAATTTATAATCATATATATATATATATATATATATATATATATTATATAACACTCTTTAAAACCTGGTAACTCGTGTGAAACTTGTATCGGCACGACCGAACTACTCGAGGGTCGGTCAGGAACTTGAATCACTCGACCATGACAAAATGGTTACGTGATCACATGTGACCGATCGACCTATGACGACGAGTCATGGGTTGACCAAGTTAGTAGGATTAATCCATGATTAAGGGTTGTTTAGCGCAACCTTAAACACGAATCAACCTCTTAAACTGACCCACCAACAAAAATCCATTAAGGTAATATAAATAGCGCAAATTTCAAGTATCAGGTATGTCATTCTATAGTACTCTGACAACCGAGTGTCGACACCCTGACTGACTTGATCGTCAGACTGTCTTTTGTAGGTACCATCCCAGCCTGTGAGACCAGATGACCAAAAGGAGGAAGGTGAAACAAGAAGCTAAGAGTGACAACGACCGACCGAAGGAAAGAGGCAGAACAATCGTTCTCTAGGTCCTAACACCCGCTCGAGAACAAAACTATATATAATAGATGTACCAAAAGTGACGGATAATGAATAATCTTTAAACTTAATTCAATTATATATATATATATATATATATATATATATTGAGGTAGGATTTTTTAAATTTTAGTTTGTATTCAAGTAAAATTATATATATTCAGCTTCTTTAAATAAAATATCAACAAATTTTATAAATAACTTCCAACTGTGATGAGTCTTTAGTAAAAAGTGATTAACATTTCATACCAATAATATTATTGCTTAAATATATAATTATGACATCGATATTTTTAATGCAAAATTAGATAATTGCAGAGACAAAAGTGACAGCCAGAGTCTTGGTCTCTTTGCCAACTCAACATTCTTCAAAGTTGACTTTTCTTGTAAGTATCTGTCCACCACCAATACAAGATATCTTAAATATATAATAACTAGCAAGTTTTTTTTTATATGGTTTAAATATATAATTATCATTTATAAAATGTCTTTTTTATATATATATTTTTTAATGTGTATCTGTTAACTGGTAAAAAAAATGAATGATAGTGTCACGTATTCACTTGTCGAAAATATTAAAATAAATTTTAGATAAATTGAAAATATTACATTTTTGAAGATTTAGTTTGCTTTTCTTAATATTCTTCCTTTTGGGGCCTTATCTGGTATAGTTTCATGTGGTGAATATCTTTCCTGTAGAAAATAACAAAAATCAAAACTCTCCAAATAACATGACAAAAACTTATTCGCTCCCAAATATTTAAGGTAAAATATCTTTTAATGAATATTTATAGATAATGAACAAGAATAATTTAATTATTTGTTTCTTGATGAAAGATAATTATATTTTTTTTTCTTAACTTTTTGAAACGTTTCTTAAGAATAAATTTGATGAAGTTCTGAGTCTCAAAGCAAAGCAAATAATACCGTAGATGCAATCATTAACCCTAATATATTATTTCAATCAACTTGAAGTAAGAAAAAATAAAATTATTGATAAATAGCATTTTAAAATTTAATTGTATACATGTACATATATATTTTATTTAGATCTATGAAATTAAATATATTTTTAAAAGAATTATTTTTTAAAACTTATACTTTATAGTCTAATTTTTTTAAAGATAAAATTTATTGCACTAATGTTTTATTATGCAGTTTTATTTAAGTTATACTTAAAAAAATTACCCTTAAATAATTTTTATCTGAGTTTCTACTTAAAAATTACCCTTAAATAGTATAAAAATTACCCTTAAAAAAATTACTCTTAAATACTTTTATTTAAAATTAAAAAAATATAAATATAAAATATATAATCTGTAAAAAAAATTGTGGATACTTAAGTAATGAGTTAGGTAATAAAGCGATAGAAAACGAAATAACCAATAAGGACTAATCGTACATCAATTAAATACAATCACAAAAATTAAATACAAGGAGATATTTTATATATTTAAGTCTTAATTATATTTAACTAAAAAATACACAACAATGTATAAATCAAATTTGATATATTTAATAGGGAATTTAAAGCTATCTACAAGGTATTTATTATACACTATTACTTTAGGATAAATGTAAAAATACAAATCAAAAGAAAATGAATTTAAAAACTTGAAAAAAATATATTTTAATTGTTTAAAAAACAAATAATAAATTTGAAAGGTAGTTTTTAAAAATTTAATACAAGGATTATAGTTTCCAGAAGAGAATAATATAAACTTAGGTTTTAATAAATAAAATGAGGAGACGTTTTTGTTTGAAAAAACTAAAAAAAGCATAATAAAAAAATAAAGAAGGAAAAGGAATAAATAAATAAAAATACAATTATATTGTGACAATTAAGGAATATGTAACAATATGGAATCATTTAATGCAAAATCCTTTCTCTTTTTATTATATTTATCAGAAAGTATCAAATTTCCATGTCCATGTCCATGTCCATGTCTATATGCATTTGATTCTTTCTTTTCATTTTTTTTTTCTGGATTACAAATTTTGTTAGTATTTAATTTCTTATATGTGATTTTGATTTTTATAAATTTTCAGTGATTTTCGTCTTCATATCTTAGAAAGTCTTAACTTTTGGCTTGATTATCAAATAAAAATATTATTATTCTATTAATTGCCGATCAAATAATAAAAATAAAAATAAATAAATAAATAATGAAAAATATTTTTAATAGTTGTGAAATTTTTTCTTTGACATGTAATATTATCCGCCCGTAACAATTACTGTTTTTAGTATAAATAAATAAATAAATCACAATATAAAAAAATAGGATAAGTTATCAATTTAATATTTTCAAATTAAGTATGTAATGTTTATAATTAGTACAATTTTTTAATTTAATAAAACACACTATTTATATGACATAACTTTACATAATATTTTCGATCCAAAAATAATACACGCTTTTTAACAAATTACATTATAACTCATTTTAAGTTTTTTTTTTGCATTTAATTTTATGAAATTAATGTAATTTATACTTTTAGAGAGGTTAGAAAATATATTTTAATTAATGAACTTTTATACTTACCATAACCATTACATGCAGACAATATAATTTCAAGTGTTAATCTTTACTCATCCATTCTCAATGATTACATTATTCTATTTTGTCAATTAAACAAATTATCATTTAGTTAATTTTCTAAAAATATCAAATAATTAAATTAGTTCATAATTAACTAAATTCATCTACATCATTCAATATTCAACATGATATTTTCAAAAATGTTTATTAAACTTCTCATAATTCATCAAACCTTATTCTCATTATAATCATAGTATCTCATCAAACATTTTCATTTATCATTCAATTATATCATTACATCAATGACCTCCTTTATGTATGAAGAAAAGACATAATTTATACTTAAAAAAATTGAAATCAAGGATTTGTCGCTTGAGTGAGACATCATTGCTTGCACGATCTATCATAAATTCACCACTTAAGCGATGTCTCATGTTACTCGAGTGAACTTGTGTGACTTGAGTGATAGCAACTTTAGAGAAAAGAGAATTTGTTTCATATCTTCCTGACTTGAACCTTCAACTCTTAGTAAAAAAAACTATTGAATCTCATTGTTCATGCATTACATCATCATTTGAGTAGTGTTACTTCTTGCACTAGGACACAACCTTCAAAATTTCACCTCAAGTTATTCACTCTTTATTGTTTGAATAACCACTCATTGTTTAAGCAATGAGAGTTATATATGAGAAATAATTGTTTTGATATCTCTTTTCTTACAGCTTTAAGTTATGTCTTGAGCAAAAAACTTAATAGCTTAAGCAACCAACTAAGTTTTATCACTTAAATACTTAATTGAACACCAAGGTAATAATGCTTTGCACATGCATTAAATGTCACTGCTTGAGCATCACTGAAGCAATTAGGTGATGCTCAAGTGAAATATGTAATAACCTTATACCATAATATTTATACTATTTTAGCATAATACATGTTCACATCAGTTATACTTATCCAATTTGATTACTTAAAGTCCAAAATCACATCCATAACCACAATTAAACCATTCATTTAACTACTATCCAAATACATAAAACTATATATTTCATTCACCAAGCTCAATAAGTTTCCAATATACCAAAACTAACCACTTTCACATTTTCCAACACCTAAAGACTTTCCACTCAAAGCATATTAATCTAGAAGAACTCCTTTACAAATTTTGAAACTCCAACCTATAAGCATCTCCTTTTATTCAAGTCACCAAGAAATTTCTATGTCTTTAGTATATTCAGACAAAAGAATCATAAAACTCCCATAAATGCAAAAGAAAAAAGAAAAAAGAAAAAAGATAAAGGGTAAAACCAATTGTAAGGCAATGAAGAACTTACCTAGATCAAGATTATAATGTGATGAGTGCATCGATGATAAAGAAGAAAATGAACAATAACATATGTGAAGAATAGACCAAAAACACAAGAAGTAGGGATGACAATGTAGGCCCGCCCACTCCGTATTTGGCCTGCTCTATGTAAAAAGTTCAGGTGGTTTTATTGGTCTCTCACGCATGCGAGCTAGCCCGCATATTTTTAATTTAAATTAATGAAAAAAAATTAAATATAATTTTGAATAAATTTAGTTTTTTTATTAAGTTATTTTTTTTTCTTATTTAGATTAATTAGGTAAATGGTCTTACAATATTATTGTCACGACACATGCATAATAAGATATGGGTAAAAAAATTATAATGATGTTTTTTATTTTTAATGAAATTTGAATTTCAATTGTACTAATAAATTGATTAATAAACACATTATTATTATTTTTAATTTGAAAAATAATATAAAATAATATATATAATATATATAATATTATATTTAAATTTTATTATAAAAAAATAAGGTCGCATTTAACATTTGATGAATATTGAAACCTAAACAATCTATGCATTTTAGAAAGACAAAAAACACTATTAAATATTAAAAAATCATTATCGAATTTTGTGAAGGTGTTATGAATTAGGGATTGATGGTAGTTTCTTCTTGCACCTCCATGTCTTTCTTCTTGTACCCCATACTTAAAAAAAAATACTCAAATTACCCTTTGATATTTTCATTGAATGTTTTTTCTTTAATCTTGAAATGTGAAATTCATAGACTTCCTATGTTATAGAATTTGGAATTGATAATTCAAATTTTTTGAGAATATGAGACTGTAAGAGGAAATTATGGGGTGCAAAATGAAATTTGCTAAATTTTTAAAATACACAGGTTATGCGAGTCAGTTTGCCCAGTCCCGTGCTTGGACCGTGAAAGCTACAAGTTATGCAGATCATGCCTAAGTGGGCCAACAAGTTGAAATAGGCAGTCCATCTCGCATGTTTTTCTTAGTGGGTTGCGATTGGTTCGTGCGACTTGGCCCACTTTGCTATCCCTAACAAGAAGGAGGTTGAATTATGTTTTAATACTCTCTTTTTTTGTAAATTATTGTATGATGATGAACAAACAAATTATAGTTTTATATGATAGATTACCTATCAAAACCTTTTATAAATCAATTCATACAAATATAATTCATTAGTTAGTAGAAGATGATAACATGCAATGAATAAGACATGAAACAAAAAAAGTATTTACGTTGATAGAGTGAGTTTTACTAAACAAACTACTACTCTAAGATATATATATGAGTATCAGGACTTTATCCACTTCTGACTAAAACTAAGTATTATTTAGATCATTACCATTTTTAATTAAACAGATAGTATTATTTAGAATACAACTACTCATAATTAACACTCAAAATTAACACTCAAAGTATTTTTTAAAACCTAATCACTCTTATTAACACGAATATTCTTTAAAATACATTCATTCCTTACTAAGACTCATTATTCTTTAAAACAAACACAACTATTTCTAACAAAGTTGTTGTCCGTATGAAAGTACTTTTAAATTCTCTTAATTTTGATTAAAACATACACGAAGTAATTAGTTTTAAGACACTTTTATATTTTTTATTGTATTTCAATTTTGTTTTAAAACTTTAAAAATAAATTTAAATGGCAAAACGCCACTGACTCAACATATTTATCACCTAATTGTTTGGGTTGATTAAAAAAAATACACGAATTCAACATAATTCAGCTAATTTTAAGTGAGTTAAATTAAATTTACCAACTCAATTTGTCATCATCCATTACTTTTAAATGTTCAATAAAATTATATCTAACCCCCCAAACTCGATTGAGTCAACATATTTGTCACCAAATTGTTTGGATTTTTTTTATAAAAAAAATACATAAATTCAACATAATTCAATTAGTTTTAATTGAGTTGAATTAAAATTAATCCAACTTAATTTGTGAACACCCATTACTTTTAAATGTTTATTAACATTATATCCAACACCCAAACTGCTACTACTAAGTATAAATCAAGTAAAACTTTATAACAATTTTAAAACTTAAAAGAAAAGAAATTAAGAAAAAGGAATAGAGAGATAGATGTAAAGAAACTGTTATGCATGTGATTTTCTTCATGCAAAACAAACATTTTACTCAATATAGTAATAAATTTGGAATCATTCTATTTTATACTAATACTCCTACAAGACTTTACAACACACAAAAGGCTATTATGGCATTCGTCATGATTAAGAACAAATTAACATGCGATTACTTCATTACTTAAAAAAATAACAAATAAGTTTTACATTTTTAAATAAGTTTTCTTAAACTAACTTATTAAATTACTTATATACTCAAAAGTGCATAAATAAAAAAAATAGAACCCTGAATACACATTTAACACTATCCATTAAATAATAAAAATGATAAAATATTTTATTCATTTATAATAATTATAAAATAGGTTTATCCTAACCCCACGTACACCAAATAGTTGTTCAACACAAGTTATAAATTTATAATATACCAGTTTCATTTAAAATTTTTGGCACACCCTTTTCATTCTGAATTACAAATTATATTTTGAAACACCTTTTTCTTTAATGAAAGTGATTGCATCAAGATTTTTGAAGGGGCAAGAACTTGGGACCAGGTTGTGACCCTAAGGCAAACATGTTCAACCACTAGTTTGCAAAAATCACTATCCTACAAAAAGTGGTCACATGGTTGATCTTTAAAAATTAAAGAAATTAAATTAAATAAATAAATAATAAAAGACATAAAATCATAATTTTGTTATATTTTTCAAATATTTCTCTACTATTAAATATGTGAACTGTGCATGCATATTGCAAAGCTAAAATGTTGCATTCACAGCATCAGAATATCAAGTGAGAACACCTCAACTTTAAATAAAACAAATAACCACTGCAATACGAATTGATAATACATTGTACATAGAAACAAGCAATGCTCTTTCTTAACAAACAACACATCTGACACAACAAAATAAAACAAACATGTTTCTGGTACAACATCTGACTACATCAGTGAGTGTTCGCTGAAAAGTATATTGTCCAATGAGAGTGTAAAAATCTATGGCTAACAGGAGTTAACACCACAATTTTTTTTTTACAAAAAACACATTCTGAAAGGAAGAAAGCCAAGACAAGGTGGAAAAGTTAAACAATTTCAGTGAATAACAGTTTCCCCACTTGAAATCTGTGTATGACAAGTCCCTACAATTACTACATAACATGAAACTGTCTCATGCACTTAACTTATTTGAGATTATATAATGACAAATAAGACTTTAATGATTCCATCAGGTTTCAGAGAAACTCTTAAAGGACACAACAGTTGCTGTATATGTACAGCTGATGAGCTAATTTGTGGGAACTGAATGAATAGAGAATCATCAAACTAAAGATATGGTGAACTGTGATTCTTACCCAATAGGTTTTGGAGACTTGGTATATCGAATATATGGAGAACCATGTGGAACATTTGAACTAGACAATGTCCTTACAGCTTGACCCTTCCTTGGCACAGATACTAACTGTGTTCTAATGCCGTTTTTATGATTCGGCATGGACATGGTTCGGTCTACTCGAGCAATCTGGAAGTGATAAGATGAGATAGCCATGTCCTTGAGGCTTGGTAAAGGCTTTAAAGCTTGAACAACATCACTCATCAAGGGTCTGGATTTTGGATCACGGCTAAGGCATTGAGCAGCAAGCTGTACAGCTTTTTGCACCCCTTTAACCGAGAAGTGGCCTTCGAGACGGGGATCAATTATCCGGTAGAACATCCTCCGGTCTCCAAGAACAGGTCTTGCCCACTCCACCAGATTGTGTTCCCCATTTGGTCTTTTCTTGTCAATAGATCTTCGGCCAGTGAGCATTTCAAGTAGCACTACTCCAAAGCTGTACACATCACTTTTTGATGTCAAATGTCCTAATAAGAATGGGACTGTGAGTATACATCTATTAACAAAAGATATAAATAAAATAATTGGGAATCAATTTTTCAGTTATAGTTATTTTGCTTTCATGGTTACTTCTTGAGTTTAAGATAAAAGATCGCACATTTTCAAAAAATAATTCAATAACTTAATATGAAACTTTCAAAAGATCACTGGCTACCCCTCCCCCTTTCCCTTCTTGATGGTTTGGATTGAAGTTATATCCAATTATCTCAAGGACACAGTCTGAATTATGAACTCTGAAAAGGCTGTTGTTATTGACCCTTTTCATGTCCGAGTTTGTTATTGACCCTTTTACTCATTCAATCAAATCATTAACTTTTTTTTTTCTTCTCTTGAGCTCAAATGTTTTTATAACAGTATCAGCAAAGGATTTTAGTGCCAGATTCTTTATTTTGTACCATTGTGACTGTGATTGCTATTGATATAATAGCTATCCTTTTATCTCTCACATAAAAAAAATGTTCTAAGTTCAGTAATTTCATATGGCATCAGGGTTTGATCTTAGCTACTTTGATCATTTTTTAACATTTTACACTTAGATGAACTTTTCATTTAATGTGTCCATGACTATAACTTTGAATGATCAAATTGAGGGTTTTCTCTGCAAAGGAATCATGATGGTCCAAGATCTTATAAAACGAGAAAAGCTTTTATTATGCAAGTGCAAATTCTAGATAACATAAGCTATCTTCATTCTAAGTTACATGATGAAAGTATTGAGTTTAAGAAATGCTACTACCACTTGAAAAGGAATAAGGAAAGCTCAAAACTCACCAGTCATCACATACTCGGGAGCAGCATAACCATATGTTCCCATAACTCTTGTTGATACATGTGTCTTTTCCCCCTCGGGGCCATCTTTGGCAAGTCCAAAATCAGAGAGCTTGGCATTGTATTCCTATAAACATTTTTGCTTTTATTTTCTGGGTTGGAGGATGAACATGAAATAATAAGTACTTTCTTGACTAGTTTACTTACATACCGCATCTAATAGTATATTAGATGTTTTGAAATCACGATATATTATGGGTCTTTGAGCCTCTTGGTGGAGAAAAGCAAGACCCTTGGCAGCACCAAGTGCAATTTTCATTCTGATAGACCAAGGAAGAGGCAGGGGTCCTTCAACATAACAAATGGTTGTTACCAGAAAAAAAATTAATCATAAACACGGAACATTGTATAGAGCATATGCCTATCAGAAACAACAAATGCATTATGAGAAGAGAACCATTTTACTTTAGCTTTTGTTTTCTATATGCATTAAAGCCTGTGAACTAAAAATAACTATTAGTTCCAACAATTAGTTTTGGAAACTAATTAAGGGATTAACTAAGATTATCAGTAGCAAGTTCATGAATTCTTGATTATTTAGATTCTAAACCGAGCGGTGCTGGTTAGTCCCCTAGAACTACAGTCACTTGTTTTCCAGACTATATTGATACTTGTTATAATAAGGTCATTAAGTGTTATTTTTGGCTAACTTTATCTTCATAAATTATATTGGATAAGTGGTAGCATCAGCAACAATTACACTCATTTTCAACCAAATTTGATTTCATATACGTGTCAACTGTCGAGACATCCAAATTTGCTGCAGTTATAACGTTTTACACAGCAGAGACAGAAAAGAAGCAGCAGCAAGACATGATATAGAAATATAAAAGGTTTACCAAAGAAATAAAAAGGGTTAGTAGCGTACTTCTAAAGAGGTGATTCTCCAAACTGCCTCGGGGCATAAACTCATAAACCAGTAATCTTTGGTCACCTTCAATACAGAAACCAACCAGTTTAACAAGATTTGGATGGACAAGATCACCAAGATAATTCAACTCAGCCTGAGTAGAAGCAAAGAGAAATCAAGAATGTTAACATCATATGAACTATAACAACAACAAAAATGAAAATGAAAAAGTTGAGAAGGATATATAAGTTCCATACAAGCCACTCTTTGTGACCCTGATGTCCATTGTGGTTGAGGGTCTTGACCGCAACCGTAAGCCCGGTACCTGGTTTCACAGGTGCAGTTCCATTCTCTTCAATCCAACCCTTGAAGACACAACCAAACCCTCCTTCACCAAGAAGACTCTCTGGTCTAAAATTCCTAGTTGCCACCTTAAGTCCATTGAATGTGAATTTTCTCAAGCAAGAAGCAACCTTCAGCTCCTCACTGAATATTGGTGTGGAAGGGTTACTTTCTGCATCAGTAGTTGTCGTAGAGGACTCTGGAGGAGCAACTGTTTCCTTTGTGATTCTATCAGATGCAGATTTGTTTTCCTCTGATTCAGTTATCACTGACTTGATATTTTCACCTAAAAATAAGAACAAAATGGACACTATTACATGATTTGATCATGCCATTCTTGACTTAACAACTTCATTGCAATTTCACAAAACTTGTATAATAACAAAATAGTAAATACAATCAAACAGTGTTGTGCATATGGTCAATGCATTGCAAAGTAGTTCGTCTCAATTCAGAAAATAAATCATGAGTCGACCAACTTTTATAATTTCTTATATGATTCAATCATTGGATAATGATTCTCAGGATACAACAATAACAAAGTCTTATCTCACCAGGTGAGGTGGTGTACATGGATAATGTTTATCGGTGTTCATCATAAGAAGTTATGAAATACTTAATATAATTGTCAGAACAATTAGATATCATTTACTAAATACTTTTCTTGACTCTTTTTCCAACATCAAGTGCAGTCAGTGCTTACAAAAAAAAATGCCGTGGTCCAAAGGTAATGCAGAAAAGAACCTGTCTTTGAAAGTCTTTAATTATTTCTGAATGAATCAGTTAGATCTCCAACTTTCTCAACAAAAATGCACAATAATAACTCAAATCAGTTTTATTGCAAGAAACTCAGAATTCATTAGTTTCTCAAAACAGATTCACACTCTCAAACACAAAAGTGTTTGGTGGTCAGATCGTATAAGCCAAAAAGTAAAGACACACAACTAAAGTTGGTCACCTAAAATTAATGACAAATAGAACATATTTTCATGAAACTAAGGAAATTAATGAGGAAAGAAAATTACCATTATTAGGAGCACTAGTGCCACTAATGGTGGTGCTATCAACTTTTGATCTTGAAGGTATGCAACTCCCAAAGAGGCTAAATCTAAACCCCCATTTTCTCTCCTTCCCACCACCTTCCTTGTTCTTCTTGCCCTTTGACTTTTCCACATCCAAACTCCCTGCTTGAACTGCATTGCTCCCAAACCCCATCTTCCAAAAACTCTCACAAACAACTCTCCATGCACCAAAGTCTCAATTTTTTTTAAAACAAATCCACTTCAACTTCAAGCTAGACAAAATTGAACAGCTTTCCTTTGGGTGAACTCAAAATATCTCTGGGTCAAAAGTCAGAGACTAATCTCTCAAAAAATGTTAGACACAAAGCTAGAAACTACTAATTGAACAATATGGAGCTAGAGAAAAAGAACAATATCATGGCATTAAAGTGTTGTGAAGGATGAAGAAACACATGAACAGTGATGAATGAGTGAGACGAACACAGCACAAAACAAAGCCACACACAGAAACCAAGTTGTGAAGTGAGTCCAAACTCCAAGGCAAAGTGGAAGAGAGAAAGAAAGAGAGGGAGGGAGTTGGTGTTGTGTTGAAGAATGAAGAGGAAAGCGGGAGAGTGCTTGTGACAGAGGGAAAGTTTTTCCACAGGGGGCAGGTCGGGCAGGCTTGAAAACGTGAAAAGTGGGAGAGTGGGGCAGTGCGGGCAAGAGAGAGAAAGTGAGGGGCATTTTTCTTTTTGCTTTTTGAAAACAGCACACAGCAGTGCCACTTGGTAAATTGGAACCTACAACATATGACTTTCACTTTGTTCACTAAATTATTCCACAGATAACGTTGTTTTTTCCTTGTGGAAAATCATTATGCAAAGGGTGAACCTTAGGTTACCCTTCTTCTTTTGCTTCATACATGCTCTTCCAATTATTCTTTTGTTTTTCCTCCTTTCTTCTAAATTGAATACTAACAAATATATGATATAATCTGTATACACACAGACATGGACACGCACAGAAACGGATCCAGAAATATGTATAATTTTCTAAAAAATAGGACACGAAAACCTGAATTTATATATATAAATTGATAATAAGATCTATATGCACAAATATCTTTTAGTTTCTTTATATATATAAATTGATAATAAGATCTATATCCACAAATATCTTTTAGTTTCTTTTTGTAGCATAAAGATATTTTTTATTGATTCAGAAGGATTTGTTACTTTTTTTTATATTCATAATAAAAATTTATACAATAAGTTTGAGTTTTTAGAAAATTGATATATTTCTCCTTTTTACAGTTATGTTTTACTAATGTCTTACGAGTGTCGATGTCCAATATACAATACGTATATTTGAGCCTCATAAGATATAATTTCATTTGTTTAAAATGCAATATTAAGGTTGATGTAAACCAAATTGAAATATGTTCTATCATTATTAAGGTGTAACATATCAACTAAAAATAAATATATTTAATAATATATAACTAATTAAAATCTGATTTTATAAATCAATTTATTAAGTGTCTTATTTTATTTTAAAAATAATATTTTAATTTTTTATATAAAGTTTTTCATGATTTATTAGTGTAAAATAGGTTGTTAGGCTTTTAAGAAAAAAAAACTATACTGTAAATATAATCTAGAGCTTTTGATTTAGAAGAGGTAAGTGTTTATCTCACATTTGAACTTTTTATGCATCACTTACTCACAGAAGTAAAAGTAAAATTTGAAATTATATTCATGTGAAATATCAACTCTATCATTATCAACTTGGTTAAAATCCATAAAAAGTTGAACATCAATAACTAATTTTTTTAAATGTAAGAATTTATGATAAATTTATTCGATATGTATAGCAAAAACATGTGTTTATGTACAGAATTTCATAATTTAATGCAATTAAAATACATTATTTTTTATCTTTTAAATGTTTTGTTTGAATAGGATCATTTAAGTTTTTTAAATTTAAATTTTTTCTTTGTGTAGAACGTTGACTAAATATAATATTTTTGATAATTAAAAAATTATAACTAATTTACTTAATTATAACTAATGCTCAAGGCATTTTTTTTTCTGTTAAAGTCTACTAAAATTATTTCAAAAGGTTTTTTTATTAATATTAGTTAATATCACTTTTTATTTTTGGCAACTAACAATTGCAATGCTGGTTATAAATTTCATCCTAACTAACATTCAACGAAAATAGTTCTACTTAACATCAACCAAAAAATAATTTCTCAAATATTTATTAAGAAAACTCTTAATGTTGACCTTGGAATATCTTTGGTCTTTTTGGCTAAATTGCTAGAAAAGTAATATCAAGAATATCAAGTGAAAAATAATTTCTCTGTTAATGTTGAAACTTCTTATATTGTTGAAACTTCTTATATTTATCAATGTTTTTATAAGTTCAGATTTTTAATAGAGTAATTTTTTTATCTTCTGTTTTTGTATTCTCAGCCTTCAGTCCAAATAAAATGGGAAAGTATGAGAGTTGAAAAGTTACATGTATTAACAAAATAAATAATCTAAATAGTATTAACTTCAACCTGATAGAAAAACCTCATTAAGAACAGTCAAAGATGTGATATCAAGTTAAATAAATAAATAAATAAAAAACTCTTAACTTTCTTTAGATAAAATTTGAAATTATTTAACTTTAACCAATTATTTTGTTATAAATTTCAATTTTCTACAAAACTTTATATTCATTTAAATATTTCAAATTATGGATAAAAAAAATTATTTTATAAAATTTCTTATTCCAAAAGATTGATTTTAATTCATTGTCATGAAAAGATTGTACCCAAGTTCATTACTTTTTCTCTGCAAAATATATTTATCTAAGTTGAATAAGCATTTAGCAAAACATTTTCTAAATTATAATTTTTTATTTATTTTTTATCTATCAACCATTTTAGATTATTTTAGGATTCATTAACTCACAAGGATCCCATTTATTGAATTAAATTTATAAGATGATAACCTTATAGAATATTGTGTTTATGATGAAGAATGAATATGCATATATGGTTTGGTAGGATATGTTGGTGCACCACATTTGTTTTTTGTATAATTGTTTTGGTCAATGTAATTGAAGAGTTATTAGGAGCACTAACACTATAACCCATCAAATTTAAACACGTTAGCTACATTTATTTGTTGTGTTTCATTATATGTATTAGTGTTCATTATTCATTTTGCACTCATTGTTGCAGGCCAACTTTATGGAAAGTTTTGAGAGATGATATTTTAATTCAATAAGAGACAATGGAATCAATCATTCTCACTGTTTATCCCTTTCAAAGCTTTCCTTCACTCTCTTTCTGCCCCCACTACTCATCTTTTTCCTTCAATCCATTTTTCTTTATACAAGAATTCTAGTTTTACATTTCAAAATTTATTTATTTCTTTCTATTAGTCTACATTTTAATAAAAGACTATTTTATTGACTTATTTTTTATACATAAACAGGTTAGTTCGACTTATTTTGTTTCAATCTTTACTGATTCGTCACAAAAAGGATGAAATGAGCTGACTCGTAAAGGTTGTACATGTTGAAAATAGTAACTCGTCCCGTCATAGGACGGACTGACACACCACTTTTCAATCTTTTTTTAATTTTTAAAAAATCTATTTGTCTGGTTATAATCATTTATATTACTTTTTGAAATATAAAAATATAAAAAAAATAATAAAAAAATCAAGTTTTAATATTCTAATAAAATAAAATAAATATTAACCACACTTCAAGAATCACGTGATGTTTTTTTATTTATTTAATTATCAGTATTATTTATTTGTTTAAATTTATCCTCTTATTGTTGTTGTCTGTTAATTGGCTTGTAGTGGACCACATTAAAAGTCCAAAGACTTAGGTCCGTCAAATATCTATTTATAGGATATTTCTTTTACCACCTAGACACCTTTTTCTTTTTCTTGTATATATGTGGAAAAAGTACAAATTATTCTTTAGTTGGAAACCTAATATAGACTATACAATGAGAAAATTTATTATGAAATGAAAATAAAAAAATATAATAAATTTGAAAATACATTTGAAGTTATACAATTAGATATATATATATTTTTAAATTATATAATTTGAAAATGCAGTCTATATTATTTTATATTATATAATTCAAAAAAACATTATGAATTACGTAATCTAAACATATAAAAATATATGGTAAATTATGTAATTGAAAAATAAAAAAATTATTGTAGATTGAAAAATACATTTTCATATTATAAAATTTGAAAATGCATGAAAAATCTGAAAATGTTGTAATTCAAAATATATTTCCAAATTACATAATTCAAAAATTTAAAAATATATTTTATATCTAAAATATATTTTTGGATTATGCCATCTATAATGTATTTTCAAATTTAAAAGAAAAATTAGATTGTGTAATCTTGAAATTCAAAAATTTAAAACATAAATATTTTAAAGTTTTTCATAATTTCTAATGGAGTTGCATAAAGAAACTTTGAAAGTACAAAAAGAAACTGTCCCATTCATAATGTCTTCTAATACAAATAATAATTTTCCTCACTAGCCTAACTTGGCCCAATTGCCCTACTAGTTAGGGCTCTGCTATTTCCACCCAACTTTTCACTGTCTTCATGTTATAATTTGTTTGTTATTTTCTCCTTAAAATATTTCTTATAGAAATTCATTTTTATAGTATTATAATATACGCAAAATAAGCATGTTTTGGTTATGTTAGAGGCTGCACCCTCTATACGTAACACACTATTAATGTATAAAAATGTTTTCATTATGACACACTATTAATGTATAACCATTAATTAAACACACTTCAAGTTACAATCTCCTAAAAACTACCACCCTTGAGGCATTTGCAACAAGGTTGAAAGAATTGGTTTTGGTTGATAAATGGGTTTTGCTTGAAAAAGTTTTTAAAAATATTTTTAGGAGAAAATAATGTTAGAGATCTCATATCGATTAGAGATGAGGACATTTCATTGTATATAAGTGAGTGCAAACCTCACCTTATAAGCCGGTTTTATGAGGTTGAGTTAAGCTTAAAGTTCACTTCTTAACATGTATCATAGCCATTTTCGACCCCATCTTAGCGAGAATTTGTTGGGTTTATCAGGCCACCTGCTATCGGACCATTATCGGACCACTCATAACAGATATCATTAGTTAATTGAAGAAGTTCTCTCATATAATTTCCTTATATCTTTATTTTAATTTGTGTATAAGCTAAAATTTAACTTAGGGATAAACTTTTTTTCTCTTATTTTCTCTTTAAGAAGTGTATATATATGCACATAGTATTTGAGGAGAGAATATGGGTGTATCACATGTAAGGAGAAGGGGATGAAGAACATGCTTAGACAAGAGTACTTTTTTTTATTACTTAAAAGACATTTTATTTCTAATAAAGAAATTCTTAAAAAAATAAAAAATAAAAGATAAAAGTAACGTGATTAGAAATATAGTTTTTTTAGTAAAAGAAAAATAAATCTCCTTATGGTGTGTAAAGTATTATATAAACTTTATGTTAGTTAATTATATAATATCTTTTATTATATTAGATTATACTAAATTGCTATAAATGAATAAAATATTAAAGATAGTAAGTAACACGCGAAACTCTATCTTTTGGTGATAATGTAACTCTTAAATATATATTAGAGATGATAAATTGTCTCGTTGAGTTTTATCTTTGGTAACGGAATAATTAATTATTTAAATGTATAAGATAATAACTAATTATAAGATAATAATTTATTTATGAGATAATTAATCAAGTACTTTGGATACAAATAGGTACACAAGTCTCCAAACTTAATATAATATAATTTAGGTAGATAAATAATATGTTTTAATTAATATTTTAAGAAGGACGCAAGAAATTTGGCCAAAATTAATAGTCCTTTGGGTTATAGGGAAATGCAATGCAAGTTTAGTAAAACTTAACACAATACTAGTTTTTGCTTGTTTGTATACGTCAAATGGGTTCTCATGAATCCTAAAATGGAATGTTTGTCTTTGTTTCCTGGAAAATGTCAGTTTCACAGTTCTTGAAGTTGTATATAACCTATGAATTTCAAACACTTTTCTTAAATAACGTGTTCGTGTCAGACACAAGTATCAGACACCGATATTTGTATGACACTTGTAGGACACGTATCGGTGAAGTGTACAATTAAAAAAATATTTGTTAGATTTCTGACAATTATAGCACGGATCTAACACAATTTTAAAAAGGATAAATACATTAATTTTCTAAAAACTCAAACTTATTGTATAAAGTTTTATCATGATTATAAAAATAAGGAACAAATTTTTTTGAACCAGTCATGAAAAATATTTTTTTTAAAAAAAAAAACTGAAACATACTTAGTGCACATAAATCTTTATTGTCAATTTATATAATTCATAATTATATAATACATAAATTCGTGTATCTGTGTCCTACATTTTAGATATTATACATATCTCCATGTCCATGTCTGTGTCTATGTTACATAGTATACAACTCTTATCTGATGAATTTAGAAATAAATATATATAATAAAAGTTATTCTTAAACAAGTTTGGTAAAAAAAAACAAAATAAACCAAACAGTGCATTATTAAGAACTTAAATTTTTAAATATCTATCACTAATCAATTGAAAAATGAAGTTTGATGATAAAAACTAAATTCAAGACATGATCTTCATCTGAAAAAGCTTAACTTAGTGTCTAAGTTGCTTATAATGTATAAAGTTGACGTAATATAAATGTTAAGTTAAAGATTAAAATATATGTGAATAGCTCAATTTGAATGCAAAATATCTAATTTAAAAACTTGTTGAAAAATGAATTAAGTTGGAGTATTATGAAAATGATTTAGTTTGATTTCGAGAACAAAAGAAGTTTTATCCTATAATTTATTATTTATATGATTTTTAACAACACTATTATGTTTAATCTTTTAAATAAAAACATGCATTTTTTTTCTTCTATCTTTCAAAACAAATTTTACATTTTTATTATATAGCAGGAGAATCAGTTTATGTGAATCAACTTATTTTTATCAAAATTAATTTGATACAAATTGTGAAAATACCTAAAAATTTCAACACTTTTTTATGAGTCTGATACTAGATTCCTTTATTTGTCTGATTCAAACTAACCTACCCAGAAAAATACACTAACAGTACTTCTCCTCGATGTGGGACCTCCGAAACTTCCAAGCAACTTCCTTCTTCGCATTGTCAATTACAAAAGTTTTGATAATTTCTCAGAACATGTTTTCAATGATTCCAAGAAACACAATGGAAACATCTCAATCTTCACCTCAATTTCCACGAAAATCCTCTTTGCACCCTAAATTTAAGTGAATTCATTTCCACCATCATCAACCCATTTCCCTCATCTCACAACACTGTTCCAAATTGTTCTTGCACTTGCAGTTTTGTCCCATTTTTTTTGTTACCATCACAATTGTAGTCACATTATCCTCACAAATTCTTCTAAAACCTTCATTCTACTGTCAAAATTCTCCCCAAAACTTTGTCACTCCAGTGAAATTTGCAGTCACATACACATTCAAGATTGGAATCACAGACACTACAAAAACTTTGACATTGTAATCAAAATTATAGTCACTGCAAAAATCTTGGCACTGTAATCCAGATTACAGTTACAAACACTACAAAATGTTGACACTGTTGTAGAGATTGTAGTTATCAGCATCTAAAAAAATCTGCATACTACAGTTGAAACTGTTGTTGCAGACACTTCAAAAATCTTGACATCACAGTCAAAATTCCAGCAACATACACTATCAAAATCTTGATATTGCTGTCAAAATTGAGCCTGTTTTATTCTCCAAACACAACCACCATGAGTGCTTCATCATCACTTCACCTTCTTCCTCTCGCAACTTGTTCATCCGATGAAGCACCCCAGAGGCTTAAAAGCGTGTTACACTTGTTCGGATTCATGAACATGACGATCAGCAGCGTGGTCACGATCTACAACGCACACAGCAACAACGACACAGCCACCATCGTATTCGTGGCTTTCGTCTACTTGGGATCCTTCTTCTTGGACTATTGCTTCCGCTTGTACCACTCTCTTCCCCCATCTTCGCCATCTTCTCACAACATTAAAATCGTGATATGGGTCTTGATCAGTTCCATCATGTTGGGGTTTGCGTGCAAGTTTTCAACTTTTCTGAGCTTTCTTGAGTCTATGTTTTTCTTCTGCCTTGTGATCAGTGGCAACTCGTTTCTGTTCTATGTGTACTTCATTTGGGAGAGTGAGAAGAGTGGTGGCAGTGCTTGCAAGAATGATGATCGTTGTGAGTGTAAACCATTGACAGAAGCTAAGGTTGTGGATGAAGTATGATAATGGTACTAGAGAATGAAGCAATGTCTCTGTTTTAAATGTCTTTCTTTATAACCAAAACAAACTGTATTTGGTTCTTGTATCTATAGCTATATTCCTATATAGATAGAGATTATTTTTTGTGTACACATTTATTTTTTTTATTTTATTCTTTATCAATATTTTATTATTTTAAAAAAAATATAATAAAAGTCTTTTTATTATTTTATTGTTATCTTAGATATTCCTTACATTTTATTTTTTTGTATTTACTCTATTTTTTTAATTCTATAATCTGATAACCAAACATAATTTTCTTAATAATTTTTCACTCTCCTTTTTATCAAAATTTTTTCAATTTTTTCTATAAAAAATTTCTCACCTCTCTCTTAGTTGTCTGTCGTGATCCATTACATTATTAATGTATCTGAAACCTCATTTCTTTCTCTCATATCCTTTTGAGACACAACATTCTCACTTCTTTTTTTCGTTTTCTCTTCTCTGTAGATACATGCGTACTCTCTCATCCTCATTTTTTTTCTAGTTTTGTTCCAATTGTTTCATTTTCTTTACATGCATTGCGTTTTTGTATATAGTTTTTGTATTGGTTTATAGTTGTCGTCATCAAACACATGAAGTTTGGTCCCTTGGTTGAATTAAGACAAGTGACTTTTCGTCCAACGCTTTCTTTTGTCAACTTCCCCTCACTCACTCAGTTTCTTCCACTCTCAAATAAGTAAGTTTATTAATTTCTTTTTTTATAAGACACTAAGTAGGTTTCTCAAATTCTTTTTTCATAAGACACTACAAATGTAAACCCTGCATTTCAGATATTCATATAATGTCTATTACTTATTTCTTTACTATTTTCTACCTAAATCTTTTTTTTTTAACTGTTTTACTAAAGACTCAAACTTTTTTTTATCAAAAACACTAAAATGATTGTTTTATAAACATTAACCATTCACTACTTTTTTCCTTTCTTCGAAGATATTGTTTTTAAGCATTTCAAACTAAAAAGAGTTAAATGTTTTATTAACTATATTTGTACCGGCAGGCACCGGACGAACAGATGTACCGACCGGCCGACCGAACTCATAATAAATGTGAGGGCGCAACAAGACTAAGGTAGTTAAGATACTTCGAAAAATAAGGAATACGCGTGTGAAGAAGATATTTTCCCCCGGGTATTCCGGAGCACGATTGGTAAAACCTATCCATAACCACCCTGAGCCCAAGAGGTAGAAAGCCCATTTAGCAATCCTA
>Ga0123342_1001128_pt1 | contig 44470 bp, 26 predicted proteins | sample Turbeawhitnodule_FD_89960 | JGI IMG/M metagenome (GOLD analysis project Ga0123342, IMG submission 89960) | Root nodule microbial communities of legume samples collected from Mexico - Turtle bean Mexico white nodule | ecosystem: Host-associated > Plants > Roots > Nodule | place: Mexico: Nepantla...
CCTCCCCAGTATGGTTCTCCTCTTGTAAATGGCAACTTTGGCTACGAAAGTGTCGATGACATCCTCAGCTAGGTGGGCCACATCTCTGATTTGGTTCACCACTGTATTTTCAATTCCCTTCTTGCTCTTTGAGGTATTGAGGAGGTCGTTGATCATTTGAAGCTCGTTCTGGAGGGACTGGATCCTGTCCTCCACGCCATACAGCAAGTTAGCTTCGCGTGCCACAAGCTCAGATAAATGATCCAAAACAAAGGTAACTACACTGTCTGCCATTACAGCTGTGACGTGCGTGTAGATCTTGATCTATGCTTGGATAGTGTGTTTGTGGTTGGTGATGGAAGAAGAGGAACAGGGATTTTGATCTGTGGTTGGTGATGGAAGAAGAGGAAAGAGTATGCAAATATATATTATGAGAAGTGAGTTGCGTTGAAGAGTTCTGGATCTAGTTTTCCGTTGACTCTGCGTCAACCATGAATGCTGTTGAACTGAAGCTTCATAATCACCTTCCTGTTAAGTGCATTGAACCTTCAAAATGACACACTCTCCAACCTCTCTGTCTATATTTACTTTAAATATATATTCTATATATATATATATATATATATATATTCTCATTAATTAATTTATTTTGGTTAATTAATAAGGTGAAACTAAATTCATTAAAAGGTTTAAACCAAGAATAAAGGATGTACTCAACTGAAATTTAAAAATAATAATTTTTCTATAAATAGTATTATGATATTCGATTAAAAAATTCTTATTATATTAATTCAATCAAGACTATGTAAATTCTTTTGAAGAATGCAATAAAATCAGATGATATTTAAATGAAAATTTAAGAAGAAGTAAAAAAATCACTCGATATTAAAAATCATACAACATTTAATGAATTATTTTGTGGATGGAATTTTTATAAATTTTGTATGAGTTTTTGTTTATATACGATTGTCATTCTATAAAATGTTTCCATTTATATACTCGTTCAAACTTTTTCTCAATTTCAACTCTGATAATAGTAGAACTTTCTCTTCCAGTTTCAATTTTGTTTTGTTTTGCATATATGTAATTGTATTGCGTGTTTTTTTTAAGGGATTTTGTACAAACAATCTTTTTAATTTAGCTTGTATACATAATGCTGACTCAACAACGTGTTTCTCTTTTAAGTTTTTTGAATTTTTAAACATTTTTTAAAAAATATAACAATGTCGTGATTAAATTTAAGCAACATTATATAGGCACAATTATAATCAACAGGTTGAAAATGTCACTATTATAAATTATATATATATATATACGAGAAAATGATAATGCACGACCTATTATATGATTTTAGATATGTAAATAAATGAATGAAAGAGGAAAATAAGATCAAGTGAAATTATTAAGAGGCGAGGTGACTTATCTAAGTTCGGTTATGAAATTATTAATTATTAATTGATTCAATTAAACTATCAAAATTTTAAATTGTTGAAAATATTGTAAAGTTATTATATTTTGAATAGTTCTTTATCTACATTAGATTTGAATGAATCATTCACGTGTTCTTTTAAATTTTGCCAACATCACATATAATATCTTTTAAAGGATTATTCATCCATTTTTCAATATTTTATATTGTAACATAGTTAGAATCTCTAACATCTCTTCATGCTAGGTTAATATGGTATAACTTTTGAGAATATAAAAAAAAATATTCCTCAATTTTTTGATACATCTAATTCAAATAACAAAACACATAGATAGTAATATATCTTCTTTAATAGGTTTTTAATTTTGCCAAAAAAATTGAATAACTCATCAATTTTTTTTATTTTTTTTTACATTCTTCACCATGTAATATGTATTCATTCAAATTCGATTTATAACTGCATAGGTTACCAATCGTATTTCTAATTCAAGATAAAATCTAGAAAAACATCTTCCATAATTAATTACCACGAAATTAAGTCTATTAATTATCTTAATTTTTATAAAATTTTGGCAATATATCACAGTGATGTTCAAAGTATATGAAATGAAAGTGATAACAAAAAGTGCACCACAAAATATGCATTTAAAGAACAACAATAAGTAGTGTGAACCAAAACCACACTAAATTTAAGATTATACTTAATATGTACGTATTAATATGAAAATTAATTTTCTGAAATTGTCTAATTGAAAAATTAAAAACTTAGTTTAAATGATTAATGTTTAACCATTTATACTAAACCTCAATCGGAAACTAAGGTTCATTTAATGTCTACATCAATATAATATTTATTTTAAATAAAATTAGCAAAATAAATACAAACCAACAATTAATCAACTTTCATACAAATAAAACATTAATGTACATATAAAAAAATCACCACACTAAAATACCATACAAATAAAATAATCCTTCTTTAATTTTTTTGAAATCACTATATCAATGCTATAATAAAAAAAAAATTCAAATATAATGATAAATATTGGATAATTTACCTTCAAATGTGAAAAAGGAAGTGCAAATGAGAAGCATTCACACTTCACACTTCATGATGGTGATAACAACATAATGAAAACAACAAACACCACAACAGAAACAACAACAATGATAATGAATGAGTTGAAGGATACAATAACAACGGAAAAATGAAAAAGAAAGGAAAAATTAAGTTATGAATACTTCATTCATTGGTTTTAACAGTAAGAAAATCTAATGTAAAGTTTGGTACACACAAATGTCAAGTTTTATGTTTGATTCTCTTATACAAATGTTTGTTAACTTCTCAGTTATATAGTGTCCTATCAGGTTTAAAAATAAAAAAAAACTAAAAGAAAAAAATAAAAAAGTAGTTGGAAAAGATATGGAGAGAGAGAAACTCTGTGTGTTGGGGTCTATGACTCTGTTTTTTTTTCTGCCGTTACAATTTTCTTCATTCATTAAACCCTATATTTGCACACCATCATTGTTATTCTTTATATTTGTTTTTACATATTAAAAATAATAGAATTTTACCATAATTTTTTTTGCATTGAATTTTATGTTTCCTCATCAAACCAATATGTTAGAAAGAGGAATGTAAACCATAATAGTAATATCTAAATAATAACAAAATCTTTGTAGTTAAAAAAAACTGCAATGATTATTTTATTTTGTTGAAAAATTGTATATTAACATAAAAAAAAGTTATTAACAGTTTATATTTTCTTAAAAATGGTACTATTATGAACATATAATATTCTAATCCAAAATAGTATTTCTCTTGCATGTTTTTACTTTTCTATGGGATTAAACAAATACTATAGATTTTTCATATTTAAACAATTAGCAATAAAAAAATGCTAGGTTATATAATGTTTTTAGATATTAATCAATAGCTTTAATTAACAACTTTTATAACATTTTACAAAAAAAAATATAACTATTATAAAAATGTATCAGTTAAAATTTAGCAATCAAATATAATCTAAATCAAATATAATCTAAACTATATTTTTATCTAATTGGATTCAATATTTTTTTTAAAGATTAGTCTATCATTTAATCTTTTAGTTCAAAATTGCTAATATAAAAACATATGGTAACAGTTCTCTGAGATAAACCAGACACAGAATCAATTTTCTGCAGTGGTTTTGGTTTTAAGGTTTGCAAGCATTTGATAGACACACACGTTGTTGTGTTGTTGTGAAGGCAGAGGAAGTAGCTTTTGCTCAGCATTACAGAGACAGGTATTTTTTTACATTAAGTGAAGTAGCATACTAGTATTTATACTATTCGTAGGGTATACCCTAATACTTCCAAAGAAGCTATAAGTGGAAAAAATGCATTTTGGTTATGAATTTATTTAAAATCACATAATCACCGTTCTTTAAGGCAAGAAGAAGGGTCACAGTGGCGTTTTTACTTAACCCATTCCGATTCCAATTTCAATTCCAATTTCATCAGTAACCCTAACCTAACCCTAAACCAATAATTCAGAGGCTTTTCTGTTGTGTCCGTCGATGCTCCGCGTTGGTGCTGCCAAGGCTCAATCGGAGAGGAGGGTTCCTGTGTTAAATGCTCTCTCTCTTCTCTCTCTGCGCTCCCTTTTTCCCTTTCATGTCTTCAATCACTGCATCGGCCTCTGCTCCTTCAGGGTCTCCAAAAACCCTACTTTTTGATTTTCATCCCAACCCTTTCCCTCTTCTCTATACTCGTCCATTGATATTCAATTTCAGCCTTTTGGGTTTCCAACTTCCATCCCCTCACCTACACGACCGATTCTAAGGTGCGATTTTGCCACGCTAATTCTCAATTTCGTCCTTTTCTGTCTCTCGTCTCTGAATTAATTTTTTTTGTCGTTTTTAGTGTTCCTTTAGTTCCAGTTGTCTTTGATCTCCATTGTCAGTCGTGAATAGAGGGTTTTAGTGTTTCTGATGAATGTACACTAATTGATTGATTGGGTTTTCTATTACGAATCTTATTTAGTATAATGGCATGTTTTTTTTCCTTCTTACTTCTTATCTGCTTCGATGTAGTTTTTTTTGGGAGTTTGTTACTAGTTGATTCATTTTGTTTAATGCGGTTGTTTAATTTTTTATTTTTTTTATATATGTTTATTAAATTTATCTTTTAGAAATTTATTATTTGGTTGAATTTTAATGTACTTTTTCTTTGTTGGATTTGTGCGCCATTTTTTCACAGATGCTACTATTTGGGTCATTTACTGAAGATGAAACCCGATCACTGCTGTCAAAGCAGTCTTCTGGGAATAATGAAAAGTCTGCGGAGAAGAATCAGCTGCAGTTTGGTTCTCTGAATTCCGTTACTGTTGAGTCAAACAACCTGCAAAACTCATCAAAAGCATCAGCTAGTGCTCTGCCCTCTGGTTCTCAGAAATGCAATGGAGTGAAAAATGTCAGTGATAATTCATCTGAAGTGTCTGGAACAATTAAAGAGAATGGCAGCATTACCAATTTCTCCCCTAGCCCCATGGGTATCGCCAGTGTAAATGAAGTTGAAAAAAAAAATGTGAATTGTTTTACATTACTTGATGAAGATGGCCCCTCAAGCAAGTTTACAAATTTGAGCCTAAAGGATTTTGAGACTGAAAATTTGAAGAATGTTCAAAAAATTGGCAGTGGAGATGATTCTTCATTGAAGTTCTCCTGTCGAGAGCCCCCAAAGGCACCTAATGGGCATACTGTTCTGCCTGTTAAAGATATACTGCCTCGAGGCCTTATCAACTCTGGGAATCTATGCTTTCTTAATGCTACCGTGCAGGCCCTGTTGTCATGCTCACCTTTTGTTCATCTTTTACAGCAATTAAGAACTCGCAACCTTCCTAAGGTTAGTTTGTCTGCCGCCCATGTCAATAATGCTGCCATCTACAGATTTTAACTTGGCATTATAACTCTGAATTCCCTTATGCTAGAATAGTATTGAACTGACATTATCGAATGTTTATTATTCTGTATTATATCAGGTTGGATATCCTACATTGACAGCATTTTCTGAGTTCATAACCCAATTTGATATGCCTAGCACAACTATCATAAGGAAGCAAGATACAGATACGTTTGAGTCTGGAAGGCCATTCTGCCCTGTTATGTTTGAAGGTGTTCTAAAAAATTTTACTCCAGATGTGCCAAATAGCGTTTCAGGAAGACCAAGGTTGGTGATAATTTGTTATTCTTTTTGCTTTTTATGTTACTTTCCTAATCACCCCTCTCCCAAACAAAGAAAATCTAAATAACATTCTTCCATAACCAGATATTTAGTTGTACCATTGTATTTTTCACCAACAATGCCCCACATGTACTTGGCCATGTCATGAATCCCTGATAGTTGGTTTATTTTTAGGCATTAATCAAATGTTAAAAGCATAATCTCAGTGTAAATTTTTTTTATCAATGGTCTTGTTTATAGTCTTTTCCAGGCCTGTATTGGGACTTGTTTAATATTATTGTGCATAGACGTGTATAGATATAATCTTCATTTGCTTTCTTTCTCCATCCTCTTTTTGTTATCTTCAAATGTGCTTCCACATGTATTCCTATCATTTAAACCATTTTAACTATAAACCAATGTGTCTCAGATTTTGTAGACCCATCTAGAAAGTTATCTGGTAATTTGAAAGTGTGCAATGCATAGGTGTCATGTTGTAAATGATAATATAAATTTGCAATTTTTTCAATATAATAATTAGTATCAACATGTCACTTTCAGGCAAGAAGATGCTCAGGAATTTCTGAGCTTTGTAATGGATCAAATGCATGATGAATTACTGAAGCTTGAAGGACAATCTTCTAGTCTTAATGGTACCCAATTTTCTTTTGTTTCTTCTGTGGAAGATGATGAATGGGAAACAGTGGGGCCGAAGAATAAATCTGCTGTAACAAGGACTCAAAGCCTTGCCCCATCAGAATTAAGTTGTATTTTTGGAGGACAACTTCAAAGTATGGTGAAAGCTAAAGGTACAAAACTTAACTACATTATATATTAGTGAAGGAATCTGCTTTTGTTTTAACTGTCAAATCCATTAAGATTTTCTGGAATTTCATCTGGTTGGTCGTTGCTTCATGCTGAATAATTGTAATTCTGGAATTTTACTTTTTGTCTTTGCCAAAATTCACCTTACCTTCCACTGTTGATTGATATTAAAACTTGAAAGAAGAAATGAAAATGTGAATGTAAATGAAGTATCTAAAAAACATTGTGGCCATGGTCATGATTTATTTTTTGTCATTTAGGAAATAAACCTTCAGCGACTGTTCAACCATATCTCTTACTCCATCTTGACATCTATCCTGACACTGTACACACGATTGAGGATGCACTTCGCTTGTTTTCTGCATCAGAAGCTCTTGAAGGGTACCGGGCATCACTCACTGCAAAGGTATTTAGCCCATTTATTTATATTTTTATGCATTTAATATTTATCTTTAACACCATCACATTTGATATACGATGATCATATATATAAGTGAACTATGGTACTTCAATACTCCCATGTAGTTGCTATAATGTTTTCAGTACTACTGATACCTATGGGGTACACTGCTACACTTCCAATATTCACTCTTGACTCAAGTATAAATCAGTCCATTCTTCACATGTTTTGATGCTATGTTGTTTGGTTTGTTACTAAATTACGCAAATTGTCGCTTCACTTGAATCATTCCCTTCAGAACTCGAGCCCTTAAATGTGTTTAGGTACTTGAGTTATAAGTTATAACATTAGGGACTTTATATGCAAACAATGACTTTAATGGAGGATGTGAAATTCTTTTTGTACCCTATATTATGTGTGAAACTACATGTCCTTTGAGTTTGAATCCTGGGGTTTTTTCTTTTATTGACTTTCACCATTTTATATTTGTTTAACTTTCTTTGTAAATTAGATTATATTGTTTTTTTACCCAATATCTTCAGTGATTTAACGTTGTTAATACAACAAACTACTTCCACATATGTAGCCATAATGTCACTCTTACCCATATCGATGTAAAACAGTGGAACATCAACTGGTTTCAAAATTCTAAAACTCGGGCTGTTTAATGGAGGAGAACAGGAAACTAATGTCTGAACTTTAGCTACTTTGCTGCCTTCCATCTTCATGCCTGCTCCCCATTAGTAATTTTGGCATCATAGGAAGTCTTTGTCATTAATATAACAGTTCTGACATTCCATCTGCTTAAATTGGCATTTTATTGTGGGCAATCATAGCCTTTGGTTGCAATGGAGGATATGCTTTGTACTACTGCAATTAAAGTATCCATTTAAATTTCTTTCAGGCTGGTGTGGTGACTGCAAGAAAATCTGTACAAATAGTGACACTTCCTAAAATAATGATATTGCACCTGATGCGTTTTGGTTACGGAAGCCAAGGAAGCACCAAGCTGCATAAGGCTGTGCACTTTCCTCTTGAGTTGGTATTGGGTCGTGATTTGCTTGTTTCACCATCTACTGAGGTGACGTAATATGTCTTTATATTCTAGCCTCTCTGTTTCTGATGTAAATATCTGATCATGTTGATAAACGATGGCCTCTCTTTTTGGTTACTAGAATGCAGCTACTTTATTCTCAATGATGTACTGATTTTTGTGTGTGAAGAGTTAACTAAATGGAGATTGAACTGTCAAGGTTTTCGCATTATAAATTTGTATTACCTCAAATATTACTACTTTTTTCGAATTCACCTTTATTCCATTAATTTATGGAATCTCTTTTAAAAAATGTGTTAATGTGTCATGCATTATTGTTACTGTTGCTTTTGGCAATTCCTTTTTAAGTTACCCCATCCCCTACTCTGAAAGAGTAATTAGAAATAAAAGAATATGGATGGATAGCTAAGTTTCTGATACATTTTTCTTTTCTTACCATAAACAACTTTCTACTGCACTTATTTCAACAAAAAACAAGCAAAGGGGAGTGTTCCCCTGCTGATTTTAAATAAATATTTCTACTCAGCATCTTAAGAAAAGAAAGCTTAAGAATGCATGAAGCTATTTGAGTACTTGTGTGATAACTGATACTTCAATATTGCGCTGTACCCACCAGAATAAAATTCTGGGTATTAATGAATGTTGATTGGAAGAAGGCACGGTGGCTGAGTGATTTTTATGCTTCTGCAGGGTCGAAAGTATGAACTTGTTGCTACAATTACTCACCATGGAAGGGAGCCTTCAAAGGGCCACTACACAGCGGATGCCCAATACCCCAATGGTCGGTGGCTACGATTTGATGATGCATCTGTCTTTGCTATTGGAACAAATAAGGTGCTGCATGATCAAGCCTACGTCCTTTTCTACAGACAGCTGTGAACATATTCATGTTCTGTCAAATATATACTCCTGCCAGTTGATTAATGCCTTGCATGGAGAGAATGTGGTGATTATTTATTAGCTGGTCAATATTCATTGCTCAGGCTCAGTTTGCTAAAATGTCATGAATAGTTGATCCAATTCAGTGTGTGAGAAGAGTAATTGTTGTAACATTTTTTTTTATGTTATCTTAAACTAGAAAAGTTTTGTAGTCCTAGTTTAGGACATGGACATGTATTTATGGTAACAGTGAGTGAAGTTTTAAGAATATGCTGGATATGTGAAATCCTATTGACTTGGAAAAGGATTGGATCTAAAGTTATTAAGCTTCACCTTTGATGTGTTTCTCGTTTGTTGAGTGTTAAATATTGCAGTTTCTTTTATGAATTAATGATTGTTTTAGATCTTTGCGATTCAAGAAGCCCTGTTAAAATTTTCGGACGTTCAATTGTCTTAAACCAGCGGAAATTCCCAAGAAAAATCGATCACAGCCTAACCGTGTTGGTTGCAAGTCGCTTTAGACAGAAGCATGGTTTCTCTATCACTTTGACTCTATTCTAATCAAATTTTGGTTGTTTTGCTGGTTAAATTTTCGGCTTGATGCTATTTAAATTTCAAGATGTACTTCCCAAGAACGATATGTAAGCAAATTGCTGGCTTCTTCCCCATTTTTTATTAAGAAGAATGAAAGTGACTTCTTTCTTCCCTATGAACAAGGGAAGTATGAGTATATCCCAAGTGACATTGCAAATTTAGCAAATGTATATATTATTTATGCACGCCTTTTGGGAATCGATTCTTTCATGTTTCTTTTCCATGTTTGGTGTTATTCCATCTTTTAGCTGTTAGTTGAAACATGTTAATGATATTTTAATTCTCAAGTGCAGTTGAAAAAGTCCAACCAAACCAACATTTAAAATTGATACTTTTCAAATAGCTTGTTGCTTTAGATATTTTTAAATGAACGACCTTCAAATTTGTCCGCAGGTTGGCTGCACCTGCATTACTTTCAAGTTTTATATTTGTTGCTTAAATTGATTGCTTCATTTCTTTCACATGGCTCGCAGACTTGCATAATTCCTCTTCCTCTCTCAAAAAGCAAAGGTTGATCCAATACAAGCATCTTTTGAATATATTATGCATAACAAATAGATGCTCCCTCATACATGCAGTTAACATCATATGGGTGTTTCTCTTGAACATGGATACAATATACTGTTTTTCTATGTGTGGTCCAAACCCAGCGAACAAAATCTTGCTTCAGGAGAGATAAAGAAATTAGGTTATCTGGCTTGCTGGCTAGTGAATGGTGGCTTTTGGGACAATTTAAAGGAATGACTTGGCCTGGTTTTAAGATTTTTCGTGGTCCAACCAGATAAACATCGCTGCTTTTACTTTCTTTTTACCAAATGGACGGTGGAAGAGCATAAAAAACACTCCAAATTAGGCACAAAGGACCACTCTCTAGTTAAAGTCAATGTCTTCAGAATATCACACACTCTTCAATTACTTCTGCTGAAACAGAATTGTGGGAATATTTTATAGTATCTAGGAACTTATACCAGTATTATTACCATATAAAAACAAACCAGCTGAGTAAATTGCGTGTGTATATTTTGAAAGAATCAGAAAACTACATATAGTTTATTTGGCTACTGCTATTGGTTTTCATTTCATAGTCTTTTCCCCCTTTTCTTATTTAATGCCAGTTGCTGGTTTCCATGAATGAATATCACTTGTTTAAGAAACATTTTTTTCTATCAGGTAGTTGTTTTGAATACTGGCCTTGATCTACAAATAGAAAACTAGAAATAGATAGTTTTTACACATACATTTTTAAATATCTTTTAGTTTCTGTAATGTTAAATGATAGAAGCTAAAATAAAGTATAAAGTGTATTGTATAGACTAAAATATAAATACTGTACATCAAATAAGTAATTATTAAAAGGTAAAAGTATAGAACATTTTCTACACTGTATTCTGGTACTACTTGGGCAGTGATATTTGTCTCCACTAACAAATAAGAAGCAGAAGAGTATTCTGATTTAGATATCATAGATTCTAAGACATGATCCCTTGACTCAAACAATAACATAATTGTTTGTCACCAGAATCTTTTGTCTTTTTTCTATTCTTAATCCGTAGTTGTTTGTTTGGTGGTGGTGGTTGCATTTGTTTTGGCTGCTGAAGAGCTCATAAGATATTTGGAGACCTTAATCTCTTTAACCTGCGAATCATTGTAACAAACTGCAATGTTCTGCTGTCCTTTTCCTAATGCTAATTACTAACAAAAAGGTTATGTCTATTTAGCTTCGAATGGATGCAGCATTCATCATGCTACTGACAAAAAAATATAATTTATTTCCGGATGCAGCATTCATCATGCTACTACTGACAAAAGAACATAAATTATTTCCATTGATTGAATCCTTTATAGTTACAATTGTATACAAATATAAAAGTGGATTTAAAATAAAGAAAAGAAAATTATAACCACACCACTCCACTATGTCCCCTAATTTCTTCACCAAGAAAACAACAAAAAATAAACCACCCTAGCATTCTACAATCAGCTCAAAAATGTATGAAATTGACACCAATGGCAAACCGAAAAGCAAAACAGCAACTCCAAGAAACAAACAAAATCTTCAGTTTTCTTTCCCCTTCTCCTAGCAAACAGTAACTCTTTCATTTCAGTCTATCTGCAACCTAGAACAAATTCAAAGGAGAAAATTAATCAAGAAGGAAGCACTGCAGACACTGTTAAAATAGATCGTGTGCTTCATCACTCATGTTCTTTCATGCTAGCATGGGAGGATGGACTTGTTCTCTGTGCCAAATTGTGTACATCTGTTATCCTCCACTTCTGCATCATTATACCTTGGAACCCACCAAACTCTCACACTTTTATCAAGGCTTCCACTGTACAATAAAAAACCACCACCAATCCTACTAGAAGAAGCTTGCAAACACTTCACAGGCCCTTCATGGCCACTTATGACACCAACTTTACAAAGCTTACCAAAAGCTTCTCTCCTCCAAATCCCTATGCTTTTATCCGCTGAACCACTGCACAAAAACTCCCCCATTAGACACATGCACAACACAGCCATGTCATGTGCCTTGGACTCAGAAACCAGCTTCCAACTCTCAGAAACCCCATTCCCCTCCCACCCCATCACAAACCCATCGGATCCTCCTCCGTAAACCCACTTCCCATCCTCAGAAACAACAACAGCATTAAAAGAAACATCCTTATGACCCTCCAAAACCCCCTTCAAACAATGTTCCTCCTTCCCCTCTTTTCTCCCCCAAGCCTTAATCTTTCCATCGGCAGAAGCAGAATACACCACCCCTTTACACGCCACCAACCCATTGATCGCATCATCATGAGCCTTAACTGACTCCAAACACTTCAAATCCGAGAGCCTCCACACCTTCAGAGTCTTATCCCACGACCCAGAGTAAATCAACCCATTATGAACCGTCAAGCAAGAAATGCTATCCGCATGCTCAATCCACAAACGCTTGTGGTGCCTCCGAGTTTGGACATAGTTCCTCTGCTTCATGAACTTCCCCAAATAGTCCTTGGTCGTGGGAAGAGAATCAACAAGCTTGAACACGTTCTCCGAGCTTCTGGACACCTTCCAAACACGGATCCTGCTATCTTGATGTGCCGTGAAAACCTTGTTGCCAACCGTCGCAAGTGCTTTCACCGACCCTTCTCCTTGCCCGAACTTCGCAAAGAGCCTCAAGTCCGGTTGCTGCCAGACTATGATATCCTTACCCTGAGATGCACTCAGGATGAACTCACCGCACAGGGCCAAAGATGAAACAGAACCCACATGGCCGGAGAGAACTGCGAGTGACCGGTGAGAATTAAAAAAAGCAGAAACAACGATGGGTATGCGTTGGGAACAAAAGGGGCTGTCATCGTTCTCACTGCTGATGCTGCTGCTACTGCAACTGCTACAGCTGGTTGATGTTGAACTTGGGTTCGTCCAAAGTTTGGATTTTGAATTCATTGGAGCCGAAAGTTGGGTTTGGGTAAGGAGGGAATTCATTGAAGCCAATAAAACGGCTGAAAGGAGGAGCGTTGTGATGAAAACAGAACAAAAAAAAACAGAGGAATTATAGAAAGAACAGAACAAAACAGAGAGAGAGAGAGTGGTTCCTTGTTGAAGAGGGAAGTGTTATGTTTTTTGAGGTTAATAATTGTGTTGTGTTGTGTTAACGGCTACATTGACTATGAGCAACAATCACCCTTTTGTAACGCACTCTTGCATGTTTTTTAGCTGTTTTCCTTTTTCTGAAATCTTTTATTCCACCAATAATCATCTGCCACGTGGAAAACCCCAAAAGGGTCTTTCTTTCCAATTAAGGATTTCAGCATCTCTTCAGTTCAGGTTTTCCATTTCTATGACTTGTCTTCTGTTCTCAAAATTGGTTCAGTCTTTAATAAATATTAGGTTTAATTGCTTTTTGATGGTGTTTCATGCATCATAACTGTGTGATTTTAGTTTTTTAGGTTCTAATTATATTTATATTTCTTTAATATATTAGTTGTGTTAATTTTATTACATAAGGAATTTCAATTGATGAAAATAAATTAAAATTATACCATTACAATATTTAAAAAACTTAATTGGTGTCATTGCATAAGATATTTTAAGATACTTGAATAACACAACTAAAAATCAAGAAGTTAAAATGGTGTGACTATGTTGATGATAAAAAAAAATTAAGGTTAAATATTGATTGTAATATTTCACTATTGGACTTACATGTATAAATAAAGATTATTATATGTAGGAACAATTAAATTATAGTTGATTGGTGAAAAAACATTGTTGTTTATATTTAATGGTTTTTAAGAAATTAAAGGATATTGTGTTATTTTTATTAAAATGCTTAATTTATTATTACATTAAATAATTAAATAAAACTACCATGATATTTTAATAAAAAATTTACTTAAATTTAAAAATTTAGATTTTCACTTCTATGATTATATTTGTAAAAACTTGACCAAAATTCATTTAAAAAATATTTTGGTTTTCGAGGAGTGTTGTCTATTGAAAATTGAACTAACATGAAAAACATACTTTCCTAATCTTATATTTTCGAAAAATTATAAATTTCTATTTTTCCAAAAAAACTTATAATTGCAAAATTATTTGCAGTCTCGACTAATTAAAATCATCTTAAATATGAACTTTAAATTAATGATTATAAAATACTTTTAATAAATAATATTAAGTAATAATGTATTTCTTCTCAGTCTTCTGTTTATCTATCCGTTTATTTTCCTCTGTTTACAAATTCCAAGTAAAATAGCTTAGAATTATTATACTAAGTCACGTCCCTTTCATATGAAAAAAAATTGCAAATATCTGTTTAGTTCATAAAACTATGGAAGTTATCTGTATTTTTATATTAATTATAATAAAGTTCACTTTATAAATTAAAAATAATAATTTTTATTATTAATAAAAATCTATAAATTGATACTAATTATTAACTATACTTACTATTTTATATTCTAAATTAGTTTTTATTTAATTTTTTATAGACTAATTTAAAAACTAAAATTTTAATAATTAAAATTTTAATAACTAATTTAAATACTAATTTATAAATATTTTATAAAATTTTATTAATAATAAAAATTACTTTATATACTAATAATTTTTTAATTTTTAAAATAATATCTAATTTAGTTAATAATTAAATATTTTTAATCTCTAAATTTAATTATTATATAGTGATTTTCTTCTAGTGTTATACGTTTATGTCTAAATCAACCAAGAAAAGTTAATCCAATTAGTATAAATGCTAAAATAATGAAATTGCAAAGAAAAGAAAATGTTTGAACAATTATAGTTGAAAGGAGATAGGAAGAGCGTATGTAAGAGAAAGAGAGATAGTTAATGTGATTGGTAGAGAGTAACACTTTTCTTGTTGTTAGCTCACAAGAATCATCTCAACTGAACTCAATATGTTTATTTATTATTTCATCACAGAGAACATGAAAGAAAGAGAAAAGATGCAAATTTTTCAACTTTTATCTTCATAAATAGATTTTCTTAGTTTATTTTTTATGCACAGTAAATATGAATAAATAAAAATTACAATAGTTAGAACTTATAAACAACTTAACATACAAATTATCAAATTTAGTTTACTCCATATTATTTCGCATTATAAAATCTAGGTTAAATATATTTTCATTCATATAATTTATTGAAAAATTAGTTTTTTTTTTTTTTTAAATATTAGACATTCTAGATACTTGTAATAAGAAACAGATTTTGAGTAAACTATGATAAACAGATTTTCAGTAAACTATGATATTAAAATATTTTATACTGAATTATCGTTATTATAAATATTGAGGAGGGGCTCGTGTCTGATTAGCTAGTTGGTGAGGAAATAGCTTATCAATGATCAGTAGTTGTCCGAGAGGATGATCAGCCACACTGGACTGAGACGATCCAGTGTAAAATTGAAAATTTATTTGTTACGTGAAACAAATAACTAGTAACACTAATAAAAATATATTTTAATAATTTTTTATATATAGTATAAAAAGTCTAAAATTTGAACTAAAAATAAAAAAAAAATTCGCATTATAATATAAAAAAAAAACATATTTAATTTTAAAATCTAATTAATTTGTTTGTAGATTTTTTTGTCTCTTTTACTTGAAGATTGTATTTTCCTCTCTCCGTTGTAGAAAGAGTAATTAACAAACAATTGATTGAAAGTGGTAGGCTGCAAACACATGTAACCACTAGTTTAATCTTCCATCATTACCACCTTTCTCTTTTACAACAGAACACTGTGATTCCCAATAAATGGGGGAAGAAATTGCATGAAAAAATATCCTAAAATATCTTCACATAACATAACCCTTTAAAAAGTTCGAAAGAAAAGTTTCTTACTTCTATTAAATTATGGTCACTGTATATGCTGCTAATTGATGTCTGATTAAACAAATCCTAGTTTGTAATATTGTTTTATATGCAAGTGGGTAGGTGTTTATACAATTTGCTTTAGGTTGAATGGTCATTCAACCCTCCTCCACCAAAAGAAAACTATAATTAATTGAATTTGCAAGTAACAACATGTGATTAATATATCCTCTAAACAAAGTTTATATATTGACAAAACTTTGTTACAGTCACTCAACCACTTTAAACAATAATATACATTGATTTGCTATGAAATTTGATTTGTTCATTGTTTCATCATACTAAGTTAATTACTTTTTCTTAATGTGTCGTTGATGGATCATTAGAAGCAATAATGCTTAAGTTTGTGCAGTAGGTGAGTTTGGTGAGCTGGTTTGGTATTTTAGCCAAGAAGAATTAATTTGCTCAAGGATTGAACTCAGTTATATCAGTAGTACATGAATGAGGTGTCAAGCATGCTTTTGATAAATGTTCAGGTACACCAAAGTCGGATATAGTTTATATATAGCTTAGGAGTTAGAGTCAAAGTTAAAATAGTTTATATACATCTTTCTTCCTTTTTTCACAAAAACGTCTTTTAAGAACAAAATTATAACGAACTTAAAAGTGGACAATACCTCAAATATAGTAATTGATCATAACGATGTTATCTCGAGAACTTACTTCACCAGAAACGTCTTCTAAGAATAAAACCGTGACGGAGTTTTGAGTTAAAAAACGGATAATATATCAAATGTAGTAATTCATCTTAAAGATGTTATCTCAATGTTCTTACCTGCAGAAGCTATCATTGTCAGAGGTTGTGACTTGTGACTTAAAGGAAGCTCCAATAGCTAGCTTTTGTGTTTACCTCTCAATACTTACAATTCAAGCTTATAGCAAGTTTTCTGCAACAAAAGGTTTAAAAGAAAAAGAGTAGGTAGTTTTAATCAAGATTAACTCAGAACTTGATGTAAAGTAGCATATTATGAGAGAACCAATGTCCTTTTGAATTTGCACTCAATGATTAATAACAAATTACACTTGAGGAAGATCCAAAGAACTGATTTGATTCAGATTCTGATACTAAAATAATGGCTCAGTGTGGAAGGAGATGCATTTGGACATTCCTTCCTGAAAACTTGAATATCTGCTTTAGCCAACATAGGAAATGTTTGCTTCTGATATATGGCACAACATCACTGGTTTATGCTGTGGAAAACTAGTTTTAAATTTAATGAACTGTTGGGTGATAGCCACCTGGTGGAGCAGTAACATTAAAGTAAAATAATTTAAGAGAAAGGGTCAGAAAAAAGTTGGAAAGTGCAGCATAGTTAATGTGATTTGGTAGAAAGCAACAATTCATGTTATTGTTGGCTCACATGAATCACATCAACACAATAAACTTGTCTTTGTTTGTCCTTTCTTACTTATAAACTATTATGAATTAAACCTGAGAGAGATAATAATCAGATAGGTGCTGCTAACTTCTCTTGCTTCTATTTTATTGTTTCATTCACAGGACCATGCAGGCTCTTCCATAGATCCATTGAATTGAAGTTGGTCGGCTATAAGCATTGCATTAACTAATCAAAGATTATCTTAAAGAAACAAGATCACACACAAAGGTTAAAATCCTTTATAGAATTAATATTGTCATCCATTAGTAGAAATTGCTATTAAAAAATGAATTAAGTCTAATCAACTGTTTCAGACAAGAGTATGAACGATCTCAAAATTCAGAGCATTCAGTGTATTCAAGAATAAGTGTACTCTTAGTCGAGTGTGTGACCCGACTCTCCCTTGTGACTTCTCTAATATATATACGCCTCTGCTGTATCTAACCTTGTTTTGACTTTCTTCCATAATAAATGTTCTTCTTTACTTATATGTTAACTTTACGAAACTCTTACTATTTATGCTCGGTGTGTGTAAAAACTTTTTAAAACGAGATTGACAGATGATTCTTCAACGTGTCACATCGGGCTTTGTCCATGACACTACATCAACCTTATAAAATTGACTTATAATATAAGATTTGCACTCACTTTTATATTAGAAAAAAATCTTTATTTCTAGTCCACGTAGAATCTTCAACAATTATCTAGGAAGCACATCCAAACATACACGAAATGAAGTGATTAATGCTGTAGTATAATCAAATTAAGCACATAAGAAAAATCCATGATAGATAAAGAGATTTGAATCCATATACACGTGATTATGCATTTTGAAAAAGGGCTAATTAAGGCCATGAATTTGAAAGTTGAAGTTGGGAAGACGATACAATAATCTTAAAATGGAGGAAATTGATTGAAAGATCCTATACATGGCCCAAGTGGAAGAAGAGGGTGGGTCCCTAATAAAGGAGGCGCGGAAAGTAAAAGCAATTTTATTCCCTTCTCATCTTACTCTTGCTTCTTCACTAAACAACCCCAAATTCATAAGCTAGTTTTTCATCACATTGTAATTTTTAAAAAATAATATTGAGTTTTCTTTTATTCTCTATATTCTATATTCATAAAACATATGGTAAATATGGTTTAATTAATTTGGTTGTTTATTCTTTTACCAGCGAAGGGGTTTATATAAAATGAGAAGGGTGTGTAAGAGTCACATGTAGAGAGGGAAGGATTTATAAATTTAATTTATGTACAATTCAGTTTATTTTGAACAAATAATCACTTACTTTTATCAACTTTTTAAAAAAATTATACAAAATGAATAATTACTCCTAGATCTAAGTTGACTTTTGGATTACTTAGTTCGAAATATATTTTTTAAGAAAATATGTTTTGGATTACTTAATTAAAAATATAAATTTGTATTATGAATTGACTAATCATAATATTTTATTAAATTTGAAAATAGGTTCTAAATTCTTTAATTTGAAAGGTAGATAAACATTTCAATTATTTCTAAATTGTATAATTTGGTGTCTGAATTACACAATCCAAAATATAAAAAAACACATCTCCATAACCAAACTTTCAAACATTTTAATAGAGAGTATTTTTGAAAGTATAAAACTTGGGGTATTGCAAGAACCTATGAAGGTAGGAAGAAATAAACCTTTTATCTGTTTGCATTTCTTTCTTGATCCACAAGGCTGTGTTTTGGTGCTACTATACAAAGAAAAAAATTGCTTTGGACTAAAATTATTAGGGTGTTTCTTCCTGCACCCCCAACAACTTTTTTCCTGCACCCCATTAATTTTGAAAAAAATTGTTTTACCCTTTGTAAAAATGATTTGGATTATTTTTTTAAATATTTCTAGAACATACTTTTTGAAATTCATGAAGTATATTTTCAGAAAACATTTCTTGGAACAAAATTTCTAGAATAATATTTCCAAAACATATAATATACGTTCTGGAATGTGTTTTTCAGAATAAATTTTCCAGAGTATGTTCCAGAAAAAAACCTTATAATGACAAATTAAAAGAAACATTTTCGTTATTTTACCTAATTGATGAAATGTAGGAAAAAATTATTATGTGACCAAAAGAATAATAAAATAAAGAGCTAATGAATCAAGTTAATTCAAATTGGTGACAAAAAAACACAAAGTAAATTCATATTGAATAATGTTTATTTGACTTTAAATGTTTGTTTTTTTTTTTGGTGATTAATATGGGGCTCAATAATATACTTCCTCTGAGAATTTTCACATAAAAAGTTCCATCCTCTTTGCAGTATCAATGATGAATCATCCCCTAGTAACTAATGGAGGCACTTAAGACTACTCCTAGCATTGCTCAATGTTCATTATCAGCAAGGAAGAAACAATAAAAGCAAGTTTGACATGCTTGCAATTTTTTATTATGAAATATGATTATATGATATCCATTTTAGTACATGATTTCATTGCCTCTAATGCTTACAATGATTACACCCTTTCTTATATATAAGCTGTGTAAGATTAAAATCATATACAAGTGAAGAATTGTTCCTATATCTCCTTTCTCTTTCAAGAACTTCTGTGAGTATTTTTCTCTGTATAGTCTCTATCTGTGATGTACCTTTCACTTATGTATCCTCTTTTTTTGTTGATATAGCTGTCACTTTGTAATTTGGAAACTGTCCTTAACTTCTTTTGTACTCGAGACGACAAACTACAATGAAATAGATAATAGTCAATATACTTTGTATTTAATATGCTTCTTCAAAATGCTTAAAATAAAATAAAATTAGAGGTATGAAGGCTTCTAGAGACACCAAATCAGAACTGAAAATATATGAAACAAGGAATGGTAATTTTATTTCATTCGCAGCTTTAGTATCAAGGTGCTTTGTTGCTGACTAGAGCATGTTTGTCAAGAAAACAGAAGGTTTTGATCTTTTCTATCTCGTAAGAGAAATGATATATTGACAATTTTCTCGTTATAGAATCTCTGATTATGATATGAAGAAAGAGTTGAAATTTTAGACAGAGAAATGGAATTGAATGCTCGAACATATTGTTAATATATCATTTCTCAATAAGAAAACACAATGCATAGAAAAGAATCCACAAATAAATACTTGATCAATATATAGGAATGGGTTAAGAAAAAAATAAACTCTATTTATTTCCTGTGACTATGGAAGCGAGTGAAAGTAGAATACAAGCATGTAAACACTAACCTCCACGCTTAAGTTCTTCCTTGTAGCATGTGCTCTTAGATAACCAAATTCCACAATCCTTTTCAGGCTCCAGATCTCCACCTATAGATGTAAGAAAACATAAAATGTGATTGTTCTTGCATGGAGAGAAGAAAAAAAGACTATAAAGAAGGGATAGTTACATTGTTTGAGAAGTTGTCCAAGGTGAAGCCACCCATGCCAATAACAACTTGCACAGGAGCACTGTAATTTCGGCCATCATATGTATCCACCCCATTTTCATCTTTTCTAGGCATGGCTTTACATTTATGTTGAAACACCGAACAAGTTCTCTCATAATTATGTACATGGCCGAAAAGAGCCAAGTCAACCTATTTCGTTTTCACATTGCAGTCAATTATCACAAACATGTCAATGAACTGCACACAATATCTAAGGAACTTGATTTTCTAACCTTATTTTGAAGTAGCAAGGCCTCCACAGCATCATTAAACTTGCTTTCAGAAGCTAAAAATCCATGGTGAGAGGTGTACATCTGTCTATGTCTGCACATTAAATGTCATGCATCATATGCTTGATAGAGATTAGATCCAATGATGTTGTGAATTTGGCAAGCAAATCGTTAAAAATGTGCACAACTCACTTACCCAATGAAGATTAGCCAAGGAGTTTTCTGTCGATTAACTGATGCCATGTCCTTTTGCATCCACTTATACTGAAGTAGGTGAAGTTACACATTACATTACTATGTAACTATTCAATTGAAGTATAAATATAAGAAACAGAACAATAACTTCCCTCACTTTACCTGCTCAGAAGTCTTTGACCAGTCATGCTCAGTTGATATTACTGTGAAATGAACACTTCCCTGCTCAATAGAGTACCAAGGCTTATCTTTTGCTGAAGTTGGCATTGGGAAATATGTTTCATAAGGTACTCCACATTCCCCACCAGAGTCAGGAGTAACATATACTGAACCAGAATTTACGTAATCCCTGAAAACAATAAGTTTAGACATGATACTCTATAACTTTTACAGGAAATGATTTTGTGGGAACTTTTGTATGAACTCTTCAAGTAATGTGGATGAAATACCTCTCATGATTCCCTATTGCTGTCATATAAGAAAGCCTGGAAGCTACTGGGTTGATAAGGTTAAGGAAGAAATCCCATTCTGCTAGAAAACCTGTTGCATAGCTTATGTCTCCAATGTGAAACACTGAATTTACTTTGTTGGAACTTACATCTGTTTCTATAGCTTTAATCACTGAAAGAGCTCCAGGCTGCTTGAAAAACAAGACAAGAAGTGGTCAGTACAAAATACCAAAACCTGTCACCAGTAGCAAAATACCAAACTTAGTGTGCTTCTCATATGCATATCATAAATGATAAAATGTTTGAAGTAGCAGTTTACCTGAATGTAGTGCTCTTTGGAAGCATCAAGAGGAGTTTTTCCCATATCACCAAATGCAATGAATCTGAGCTCATCCGATCCTCCAGCTGGTGGGGTTGAGAACTGGTTTTGTTTACTCCAACCAACCGAGTCACTGGACCATAAGCAGAAGCAAAATTAGCTTTTCTAATGGGTTAAATCTCAATTCTTGAGGGTCAAGTGTGAATTAGAATTCTTTACTATAAATTTATTCCATAAAGTTAATACCTTCCATATTTGTAAGAGAAGGCGCTGGAAGGCTTTAGTCCTGTCATTAGTGCTGAATGGATGTATCCCGGATCATGCCATCCGAAATCCTTAGCAGGACTTGGCAATGCTGAACCTGTCAAATGTAACTAACAGTAGGTGACAAAACCATTCTAAACCGATTACAAATGTTTTGTCAATACTCCTATCAAAATTATTAGTAGAAATAAGAAAGTTGAACAAAATATAAAAAATCTATCAGGTTTCCTTATATCACCTTCAATCCAAAAGCTAAAGTTTAAGATAATAAGTTTATGAATCTTTTGTTTAACTTTTTCACATCTACTTACTTATAGTGTGACTTAGACTATGTATACTTATTTATGAGTAAGGAAACTAAAGTAAAGCTATTACTTACTACACATATCAGCTTGTGAAAAGGTAGAGACTGTTGAAGTGACTGCTTTTCCATTTGCATATTGGATTTGCTGAGGCTCCTTGTCTCCACTGACCCATGTTAATCTCATCTGCAGGTCCAAATCATATTTGAGAATAAAGGACAGAGAATATTTGAAGCAGAAAAAGTAATTTGGTACTCACTGATGTTCCGGTTGAATCTGTGCTGGATAGATGTCCATAGAGTGGCTGCTTGGGATTAGCAAAACTCACGGGCGTGGACCTTCCCACAAGACAGGGTTTCAGGAATCCATTAGAGAAGAACACGAACTCAATATCACTTCTGATGTTGATAACATGAAACTTTATTGAACCGCTGCACGTTGAGATAACGCATTTCCCATTTTCATATTTCTTGCATTCTTTGTTTTTGCAACCGAGGTAGCTTGGATCATTGATCATGTACTGTGCCTGCATCAGAAGAAGGAATATTATGAAACGTATTTTAAATCTAACTCAACCTTAAGCTATTTTATTAGGTGAGGTTTGCACCCACTTTATATACTATAAAATGCTTAATCTCCAACACACACCCCTCCACACCGAGAGTAACAGCTCGTACGTGGAACAACATATTATAGGTGGTCTGACAATGATTTAAATAACCTAATAAGTCCAACAAACACTCACAATGATATGTTTAAAATGTTGTTCCATATTATAAAGTAAACATTAAGTCTAACACTTTATAAGGATTTAGTTAAACTTAAAATTTACATCAAAATTCGTAACATATTATAATTGATTAATAAATTACAAAATCTTTTGATTTTCATATAATTAATACCCAAACCTCATTTTCAGTGGATTAATCATTAATGATGTTAGAAACTTTCATGTTCATTATTAAGGATCCACTCACTATGCTTCAAATTTTCAGCTTGTAGTTTTCAATATTGTTCAATTTTTCTGCTTTTGGACTATCCGTCAAAAGCATATTAGCAAAACATACATCACAATATTAATACAAAAAAAAGGAAAAAAAAAGAAATGAACACATTTATTTTATATGTAGTGCTAAAAATCTCCGATTCCGTGTTTATAATTATTAACGACACTTGCAGGGAGACAAGATAATCATCAGGAGCAAGCATAATATATTATTAACGAATAAGAATATGCCTTTATTCCTTCCTCACCAAAAATAAATAAATTAACCAAATGCGTAAATCTTGTGAGAAAAAAAAGATAACACGAATTTTTAATTTTTAGCTGCAAAATAACAATAACAGATTGCGTGAACGTAATGTCACTTAATGCTTTCAATATCGCACAATTAATTGTAGCATCTTGTAATTTTTTCTTTCCATTTCCTATCTTATCAATTATGAAATATTTCAAATTTAACATTTTTTGTATAAACTTTAAAGTATCTTATATAAAAAAATCCATCATAAATACTCAAATCATTAGGGAAAAAACAAGGCTTTGAATAAAAACTGATAAAAAGGTCAATCTTGTTAAATTTTAAAAATAAAAATATTACTTGTATAACAAATTTCAAAACAAAAGAGAGAAATGGAGAAAAAAAAGGAGAGGATAAGAAATGAGATATAATTAACGATGTGATGAAAAGAAATAAAAAAAGACAAAAGTATAAACTTTTTTTTTCTGACAAAAGAATCTTTAGATGTTTCTTCCTTAGATTTGATCATTTGAAACATTCTGGGATTTAATCCAAGGAAAAATGTTTTTTTCCAATATTTGTGTGAATGTAAACACAGTGCATCATGTGAGGAATCAAATACAAACATTATTTATTTCCAAATCCATATCACTGTTTTTTTTTTTATGTATTGCGTTAACACGATTTATTAAAATGTGATACTGAAATTGTGAAAGAAACAAGCCATGGAAGAGGACAAAGCAACCACGTTATGAAATCTTTAAGAAACGTCCAAGTTATGTTGATGAACACTGAAAAAAAAAGGTACACGTGGACACTGTTGCACACCATTCCGATATGAAAACAAAGATGATATTTTCATTAAAAATATGAAAGAACCCCTTTACCACTCATTTTAATAATATAATAATACATACTAGTATTTTAAGTTTAAAAATTAAAGAAAATATTAATTTATTGGTTGCTTTTTTTATTTTATTTGGAGGGCGTTAAAATATCACCTGCCATATAAAAAAAACATCTTTATTTTAGTATCATATCAATAAGTAAATTTTATAAGACTTATGATTTAAACTTTTCTTTTATGAAAGTATGTTAATATGAAATTTAAAATTATAAATCTTAAATAAGACTCTGAATTATTAAAAAAATTAATACATGTGAATCTAATAAATTCTTCCAAAATAACAAGGACATTTTAAAAATAATTTGAAAAAAATAAAATTAAGACCTTACGTTATAACATTTTTACAATGGAGACAATCTTATAAGGCTTTTCGGGTGAAACATAGACATAGTATAAAATTTTCAACAAAGACTTTTCAACTTTTACAATGGAGATGACATAAAATTTTAAATTTTAAATTTTAAAATCTTGGATTATGATAATAAAAAGTAATGTTACTTCCAACTAAAAAGATATTATTAAATTAGAATCTTTGAACCTTTTATATATAAATAAAAATTATCATGAAACTTAAAAAAAAAATTAAGAATTCATGAACTTTTTCAGTCTGAACATAGGTATCAAGTTGGAGTTGTGTATTTGCCACTTCACACACACAGTGTAAAAAAGTCAAACTAAATTTTTCAGAAAGCAACAAAGTCTCTGTGCATGATTTGTGGTACGTGGCGAAGACAAAAAAAAATGCCAGTTTCATGACATTAATGAATAGTGGGAGGGAATTGACAATTTTTCAAAAATATTTCATTTATGAATATGATTTCAACAATTTTTTTGTCTCTCATTTGGTCTTTAGTTAACCAACAAAGATGTTTCACTCATGATAATGTTATTATTTCCATATCTTTACATTGATGATGCTAATTACGTTTGTGTCAACTGATATTCCCACAAATCATCTATATGAATGTTTTTTTTTTATCAAATAGGGAATAACATTAACTACACGAAATCTTTTAGGAAATAACAAGGTTTTTATTAAATTATGCAGGAATCATGATTGTTCATAAAAATGAAAATAGTAATGTAATGTAATGGCAATGAAGGGAGAAGAACTAGTTGAAGATAAGGTGGTTGAAAAGGGATACCAAAGTATTTATAATTTGCCAAACAAACATGTTTATACCCAACCAAGATAATAGGTGTGGCATTTATGAGTCTTGCTGTGAACATTGAATGAATGCAGTGTTTGTTTGGTTATGGAGCACTAAAATAATATAAAGGAAAATGGAGAAAGAAAAGTCAAATAGTAAGTTTATGTGTAGATGATGAATGTACCTTGACAGGGTAGTGGCATAACAGAGGAAGTTTGGCCGTATCACCAGTTTGTAGATAGAAGAACTCATTCAGAACACAAGATTTCACACTGTTCATCACCAATGAGACAAAACCAAATTCTTGTTACTGGAATTAACATAGACAATAAATAATAGTAATGATAATGATGATGAACACCAAGGTTACAACTCCATTATCATTATTATCTATACATATAAAAACTATAACTAATCACATGAATCAATTCTTACTCAGAATTTGAAGGTGAGATCATAGCAACCCAATCGGAGTCTGAAGGATTGGAAACGCCTGTGACTGTAACTGTCACAAACTCGTCATCTGATAGACTTGAATTTGAGATGACATTGACTTTGAGGAAGGGATTTGAAGCAGAGCAATCGCTCAAAATTCGTCTGTTTATCAATCTGAATTCTGATAGTGCTGTGAAATTGCGGTGCAGGACTGTGGTGTTGGTAACCACGAAGTCCAGAAGTGAGGGAGTGAGAGTTTCAGAGGTTGAACAACTAAGGCTAAGGAAAAAAACCAGTAAAATGGATGCATGTTTGAGAACCCAATTGCAAGATTCCATTGAAGAAGAACAATTGAAGGCACAAATCTGCAAGTTTCCTTTCCAAGAAAGAAAATAAGATCTTGGGTCTGGGTTCGTCAGAACTTTCCCTCTCACATGCACTCGCCTTTCACTGTTCTCTCTTCTTTTCCCAAACGTAATTGCTGTGAATGATAACAGTTGCTTCTCTTCTCTTCTCTCTCTGTCTGCTTAAACAGAGGATGAGCTTCTCGTGTGGGTTTCAATGCTGGAGTGACAGAGGCACCGTTGCAGCACTTCTTGAATACAGCAAAACTTTAACAAAGCAATTTCTCAAACACATCATCTACGGATTGTTCCCACTCTCCATGGATACAACTCCAAAAGCCTCTCACCTGGGCCACAAAGATTAGACAAAAACTAAGCCAAAAAGAGAAAATCTTTCAAAATGCCCCATGAAGGCAACATACATGCACGCATAGTAAGGAAAATCCATTTCAAGATGTACATAAATGCATAAAACTCTTGAAATTTTGGCAGAAACTTACATGAATAGCGTTATACTGATATGCCAATGAACAGAAAGAGAACAGAAAAAAGTGGTGGAGATTATTGTGAATTGAATAGAGAGAATGAAGAAAGTAAGGTGAAAAGGAGGGAAATGTGAGAATTGAGTTTCGTTGATAATGAGGAATGTTGTTATTTATAAGGAAAATCTGAGAATTTGTTTGGCTTGTGAATGTGGTTAATTATGGTAATTAGTTAGATGATAGTGATATCTGCTTCATTATGAGCATTTATTAGCATACTACGGTTAGGAAAGAACGTGGTGATTCGTTCGAGGATACAAGAGTTTTGATTCCTCAGTGGATGTTTGGTTTCGTTGCTAATGATGTTTTCCTTCTTTTTATCCATTTTCATGCATACTAATCAGGTATCATTGTATCTTAGGTTCTGCTGTTTGCCCTTTCACTACTGTTTCTTTTTTCTGTTATTAAAAGTTCGGTGGTTTAGATCTCTTCATATCAGGTATTTATTGACGTGTTTAAAATAAAAAATTAAGTAATATGTTCTTAATAATTATCGTGATTCACATGTTAATTTTGCAATCCAACAATAATGGAGTCTATCATAACAGTGTAAATAGACGTTGTATTGATCGATACCAAACGAATCACTTTAAAGCTTTGTTACCAACCCATCGCGTCAAAGAACATTTCAATACACACTTAATAATTAACAGCAATGACAGTTACGATAACATTTAATGAGTCATACATATTCACCATTACAACAAGGATACATAATCAACATTATAAATAAACTCTTTACGGAAATGTTAGGTACGTTTTTAATCAGTTACACATATACATTATTTACACAAAATACTTACTTGATCGTTGAAGTACCTTCCTCAAGTTTCTCCGACTGAGCACTAGTATTTGAGGAAGGAGACCCAAAGAAGGAACAAGGAGATCACTGACATTTCAACAATTGTACAACCAGTTCTAGATATTATCTAAACCATTTTTACCTATACATAACAAATATATATTATTATGACGCATTTATTTCATCGAATATTGAACATTTTTTTAAGTTTGCAATTACAATAATAGATTGCTTGAACGTAAGTGAGATTAACATAAATAATTGGATAGATGGAAGAGAAGAAAGCAAGAACATTGTAACCTTAAAACAGAAGCGTAGAAACCTATAATTCCATCATGCCGAAAGCAAAGCAGTGTGAACATAAATAGTAGTAACATTATAAAACACAGTTGGAACTTTCTGTCGGTATCAAAAGTCAAACTAAACTTTTAGAAAGAAAGAAAGAAAGAACTTCTATCTATCTGTGCCACACAAATAACCAACTAGCATTAATGAATCACGGGAATTCACACTTTTTTTTTCATAAATAATGCATTTCATATAACAAATATCATTTTAGCATTGTATTTTTTAAATATTTAATTAATTTATCTCTAAAATGACTTTTTTTTCATAAAATTAAAATATATTAACAAATTTATAATACATCTTCTCTATCTGCTAGATTAAATTCCTTTGTTAAAATTTCATTGATTACAATGGTATTGTTTCTTTATGGATAGACATTTTTTGTTCTTGATTTGTAGTCTCTGTTTCGAGGTTTTTAATGGAAAGAAATTAGACAATGTATTTGAATTATCATTAAAACAAGTTTTTGTAAATTAAATTTTTACTAAATTTTTTGTTTTTATATATGTACTTTTTTTACTAGACAAGATAAATAAAGTTATTTTTTTTTAAATTGTCTAATAATGTTTGGTTTAAAATGGGTTTATAAGCTATAAATAAATAATATGAAACATTTTCTAACTTTTTATTTTTAAATTTAATTTATTACTAACTTTTAAATAAAAGTAGAACTTAGACCAAATATATTCTAATAATAAAAAAATCATTAAATGATATATGATAAATCAAGTCATTTCAAATAAATCAATTTAAATTTAATAAAGATTAAGAAAGCTTGAAAATAGTTATTTTTATTATGTAAGAATTATTGGACTTTAAGTATAATTAAATCTTAAAAAATCAACTTATGAAATGTTGATCTCTAGTCAATATAGAATATTCAACTAATCATATCTTTAATATGCTTCCTTAATTAAAATCATAAGCATAAAATTCCATTATTTTGGACTTTCTCAAATGCCTTGAAGATGAATGATGAGTAATTTATGAAGGCACTTCTTAAGAGTACTCAAGCAATGTTAAATACTAGTTATAAGCTAGAATGAAAGAATCAAAACCCATTTCACCATGCATTGTTTATTAAGATTATATGACACCCATTTTAGAACATGATTTAATGGTATCTGTAATTCTTACAATGATCATTGGAACTTACTCTTACACCTCATACTCTATATAAATTGTGTAACATTACAACCATATATAGTATAAAGAGTGAAAAATTGTTCCTAACATATATTTTTTTGTATGGTCCTTCTAAAATATTCCCTCCACTTATGCATGTTATCTTTCTTGAGAGAGTTTTCATTTTGTAATATGGAAACTGTCCTTAACTTCTTTGGTATCTGCGACAACAAACTGCAATGAAACAGATGATAGTCAATATAATTTGTTTCTCCAAATGCTTCAAATTCAAAACATTGTTAAGGTGTAGAGTGATTCTAAAGGCACAAAATCAGAACTCAATAATTTTCTATCAGGGTGATTTGCTGTTAATTTTCTATGTAAAATACTAACCTCCACGTCTAAACCATTCCTTGTAGCATGTGCTCTTATATAACCATATTCAGAAATCCTTTTCAGGCTCCAACTGTTCTTCTGTTGATGCAAGAAAACATAAATTTTGATTGCTTTGTTCAAAATAAGAAGCACAATTCTGAACATATGTAGATATATATGAAGTGTAGATGATTGAGAATGAAAGAATATGAAGAAGGGATAAATACACTGGATGGAAATTTGTCTAAGGAAAAACCAGCCATGCCAATGACAACTTGCACAGGAGCACTGTAATTTCTGCCATCATATATGTCTACTCCATTTTTATCTTTTGTAGGCAAAGCCTTGCATTCATGTTGAAACACAGAACAAGTTCTCTCATAATTATGCACATGGCCGAAAAGAGCCAAGTCAACCTGTTTCAGTCTCAGAATATGGTCAACTGTTACAAGAATGTCAATGAAACTGTAAACAAAATCTCACGAGCTTCATTTGCTAACCTTATTTTGAACTAGCAATGGCTCCACAACTTCAGCTAAGTTGCTACTAGAAGCTAAAAATCCATTGGTAGAAGTGTACATTGGTCTGTGTCTGCACAGGAACATGTCATGCATATGCTTAATAGATAGATCATAGATCCAATAATGTCATGAAGTTGGAACAAACAATTCTATAAGAGTGTGTATGTGAACAACTTAGTTACCCCATGAAGATTAGCCAAGGAGTTTTCTGTCTATTAACTGATGCCATGTCCTTTTGCATCCACTTATACTGAAGTAGGTGAAGTTACAATTTATATTACTATGTAACTATTCAATTGAAGTATAAATATAGGAAACAGAACAATAACTTCCCTCACTTTACCTGCTCAGAATCCTTTGACCAGTCATGCTCAGTTGATATTACTGTGAAATGAACACTTCCCTGCTCAATAGAGTACCAGGGCTTATCTTTTGCTGAAGTTGGCATTGGAAAGTATGTTTCATAAGGTATTCCACATTCCCCACCAGAGTCAGGAGTAAAATATGTTGAACCTGAATTTATATAATCCCTGAGTATAAAAAAGGGGTTTAGAATATTATCTCCAACACACACCCATCATGTCGAGGTTGTCAACTCATGCATGAAACTGTGTATTTATAGATCTGATAGTAGTCCGATAGCGGGTGGCCTAATAAGTCTAACAAACTTTTGTTAAAATAGACTATAAATAGATCTGATACCATCTTAAGAAGTGAATTTTAAGTCTAGTAACTCGATAGCGAGTAGCCTAATAAACCCAACAAACTTTCGTTAAGATAAACTCTAAATGGTTTCGATACCATATTAAGAAGAAGTGGATTTTAAGCTTAACTTAACCTTATAAAACTAGTATATAAGGTGATATTTGCAGCTACTTATGTACTATGAAATGTTCTAATCTCTAGTCGATATAAGATCTTCAACCACATGTATTACATTTTAAATATTAAGCAGTTCATACCTCTACAAGAAATTGAGTAATGATTTAAAGGGAACTTTTGTCAAAAAAAATAAAATTCAAGTCATGTATATTTTTGAGGAAAAATGTTATCTAGACAAAATTATGATTCATGTGGATGGCATACCTTTCATGGTTCCCTATTGCTGTCATATAAGAAACTTTGGATGCTACTCGGTTGATAAGGTATAGGAAGAAATCCCATTCTGCAAGAAAACCTGTTGCATAGCTTATATCTCCAATGTGAAACACTGAATTTATATTGTTGGAATCTACATCACTGGCTATGGCTTTAATCACAGAAAGTGCTCCTGGCTGTTTGAAAAAACAAGACAAGAACTGGTCAATACAAAATACCTAAACCTTTAACCACAAACTGAATCATAGAGTGACCTGTCTTATGAGACTCGGACATTCGGACATTCCTCTTAAATGGTGTGTCCGTGTCAAACACATGTATCGAATACTAACACTCGTAGGACACTGTCAGTGAAGTGTCCAATTCAAAAATTATTTGTTGGATTTATGATAATTCTAGCACAGTTTTAAAAAAAAGAAATACATTTATTTTTTAAAAACTCAAACTTATTGTATAAATTTTTTAGTATGATTATAAAAATAAGGAATAAATCATTTTGAACCAGCCATGAAAATATCTTTCTGTTCCAAAAAAACTGAAACATACTTTTTTCCACATAAATGTTTATTATCAATTTATATAATTCATGATAATATAGATCTGTGTCCTCGTATCCTACATTTTAGAGATTATACGTATTTCCGTCGTATCCATATCGTATCAGTGTCTCTATTACATAATATCTCAATATGCATCTAAAATATAAATGCTAATACATTTGAAGTAGCAATTTACCTGAATGTAGTGTTCTTCTGAAGCATCAAGAGGAGTCTTGCCCATATCAGCAAATGCAATGAATCTGAGCTCATCTGATCCTCCAACTGGTGGAGTTGAAAACATGATTTGTTTACTCCAACCAACAGAGTCACTGGACCATAAACAGAAGGAAAATCAACATCTCTTTTCTTGAAATGCTTACAAATGCAAATTTTTGATGTTCAATGTAGAGTTTCTCAAACCATATCCTCAATTTACCTTCCATATCTGTATGAGAAGGTGCTTAAAGGGACAAGGCCAGTCATAACTGCTGAATGGATGTACCCTGGATCATGCCATCCAAAATCCGTAGCTGGGCTAGGTAGAAATGAACCTATTCATTTCAAATGGAAACCAACAATAATGGCTGAAACTATTAAAAGAGTTGTTTTATATTATGTAAAAGAAATTGCTACACTTCAATAGCACAAATATAAAACTAGAGTAAAGGTATCACTCACTGCACATATCAGTTTTTGAAAATGTAGAAACTGTTGAAGTAGCTATTTTCCCATTTGCATATTGAATTTGCTGAGGCTTCTTGTCTCCACTGACCCATGTCAATCTCATCTGCAACACCAAATCACATCTGAGAATAGATGAACAGAGAACATTTGAAGCAGAAAAAACAGTGTGGTTCTTACAGATGTTCCAGATGAATCTATGCTTGAGAGATGTCCATGGAGTGGACTCTTAGGATTAGCAAACTTCAGAGGAGTGGACCTTCCCACAAGGCAGGGTCTTATGAATCCATTAGAGAACAACACAAACTCAATGTCACTTCTAATGTTCACAACATGAAACTGTATTGAACCACTGCATGTTGAGACAACACATTTCCCTTTTTCATATTTCTTGCATTCTTTGTTTTTGCAACTCATGTAATTTGGATCATTCTTCATGAATTGTGACTGCGTTTTCGTTAAATCATTTATTATTATGATCAAATATATGGTATTCACATCAATTAGAGAAGAAAGAGCATCTCTTTGCATGATTTCTGGTATGTGGCAACAAAAAACCAATTAACTGGCATTAATGAAACATTGAGTTTGACTTTTTTTCATAAATATTTAATTTATGATAACGGTTTTCAACTCTTTTTATCTCTCTTTTGTTATGTTTAATCATTAATTAATGATGAAGTTTTATTAATTACAAATATTATTAGTTCAGAAGAATACTTTTATATGTTGACAACCTACACCAATAATATTATTGGTTCAAAATAATGTTGATATGTTCACAATCCTAAATCTTAAATAACTTGTAATATAAATTTTCTCAAATATGAACATTTGAATAAATGAACAATTATAAAATGAGAAATGATAATTTGACAATTTTTAAAGTTATATACAATTTTTATTGTGATGAGTTTAGAAATATAGATTTTTTTTTATGATACTATAGTAAATAACATATATTTGACATTATTTATAATAATATAATAATATTTTTAAATTAAAAAATAAAATATTAATTTATTAAGATGGGAAAGATATGTTTTTTCTATACAGAGTAATGTAAGTATATAAAAAGTATGAGCTGTAAATGTCAATGTATTATTATCTTTTTAAAATTGGCCTATGTTACATTAGTTATATTTTGTCATATGACAGTTTTAATATTATATTTATTATTATTAATTAATTTAGTTAAAGAGAGAAAAAAATATTGTATAAAATATCAAACTGATAAATAAAATAAATTAAAAAAATATTTTTTTTAAGAAAAAGATAGTTAAAGCTGGTTGGATATGACAAAACTATGGATAAATAAATTAATGGGTTCTGGTAGGAATATGGTAGTAATAAATGTAGAACACTGAAACAGTTCAAAGGGGAAAAAAAAAATGAAGAAAATTGAAAATACTCTGTACCTTGACAGGGTAATGGCAAAGCAGAGGAAGTTTTGCTGTATCACCAGTTTGCAGATAGAAAAACTCTTTCATTAAACAAGAATCAACACTGTGCATTACCAATGTAATGCAAAGAAACAGAGAAATTGTTAGTGTTGGAATTAACATTGAGAACAAATAATAAGTAAGAATCATGGTGAAAAGTTCATCATCTCTATCTGCATTTGTCACATGATGTGATGTTACTGAAATCTTACTCAGAATCTATTGGTGAGATCATGGCAACCCAATCATATTTTGAAGGATTGGAAACTCCAGTGACTGTGACTGTGACGAACCCTTCATCTGACAGGGTGGAATTTGAGGTGACATGAACACTGATAAAGGGGTTTGAAGCAGAACAATCACTCAGAATTTTTCTGTTTATCGTTCTGAATTCTGATATAGCAGTGAAATTAAGGTGCATGGCTTTGGTGTCATTGATCACTCGCTCCAAAAGTGAGGAATTGAAGGTTTCAGAGGTTGAAGAACAGAGTCTGAGGGAAAAAACCAGCAACATTGATACATATTTGAGAACCCATTTACAAGATTCCATGGAAGATGAAGAATAAGAAGAAGACATGGATTTTGATTGATTACTATTCAACCAAATTTGATCTCTTAATATAATTCTTAAGCCTTAACCACTACTAAAAAAATATTAAATGGAAATTAAGTTTAAAGACAAAAAGTAATAATTGTTGTATTATTAAAATAAATATTATTTATCGGTTAAAAACTTATTAATTTTTTTATTAAAGATAAATAGTTTTTTAATTAATATGTAATTAATTATCAAGACGTGTAACTAATTATATCTTAATTTAAAAATTATTTAATAATAATATAAATTAATATAAAAATTAATAACTGTTTTAGTATTTAAAATAATATATAATTTAATTAATATATTAATTAATTGTTTTTTATTTTTTAAATTTTTTTTAATAATTTTTTTAGTTATCAATATGAGAAATTGCTATTTAAGTTGGAAATATTGTTTGTATGATGAAAATCTTAGAATTTGTTTGTTTTTTCAATTTCTCAATATATAGTATTATTTATACTTTTATTTTTTCATTTATTATTCTTTTATTTTTATTTTTTTATATAACACTTTTTGTTTTTATTTTTCTATGTAGCACCATTTTAAAAGTTAAAAAAATAAGATAATTTTAATTTAAAATGCATTAAAAATATAAATATTTTTAATGTTTAAAATAGTTATTAATGAATAAAGAAATAAGTTTTTACAAAATAAAAATAAAAAGTAATAAATTAAAAATGTCTAGTTTATTTTTTTTTAAATGAAGAAAATAAAAATTTAAATCCTACAACAACATAAAAATTGAATCTATAAACATAAATTTGTATTTATTTTTATTATTATTGATGATGTAATCATGTTAATTTCAAGTAAAAAATACATGACATAATTATAAAAAAATCAAAGTCAATTAATATTAATTAGTAGTAGACACACAAATAATATTGAAGAGTATTGGCCTGCATACACAGGTCAAATACTATGCTCATGAAAAGAACCTCAAAGAGAAGGCCTAAGTCAAGTCGAATAAGGATTGATATGGACATAAGAGAACCACATGATCGAACAAAAAAAGTCAAACACCAGGACACACAAAAAGAACGTGTCCCAACGTTACTTAATCGTCCACTTCTCGTCATTAATTATATTTTATTTGACACAAAGTATTTAATGTACCATTGAAGAAAATATTAAATTAATGATTATCTCTCATTTTTTTTATGTTCAATATATACTTATTTAGTATCACCTTATATCTCTTATCTTTATCTTGTTTTAATTTTGATTTTATTTTTATATCTTTTATCTTTATCTTATTTTGTTTTGTCTTTATTTTATATATTTTATGTTTTTAGTTATTTTTTTTTTTGTCATTCTTTATTTATTTCTATTTTTTTGTTTTTATTTTTATTGTTGCTGTTTTTATTTTATATATTTATTTGTTTTTGTATTTTTCTTCTTCTCATTTTTAAGCATTAAGTGTAGCATTTACATTAGTTTTTTTTTAGGATTTTGCATTTAGGGTAGACATTCAATATTATTTGTGTCCACTACTAATTAATACTAATTGACTTTGTTTTTTTATAATTATGTCCTGTATTTTTTAGGTTCATTTTTACTTGAAATTAACATGATTACATCATCAATAATAATAAAAATAAATACTAGTTTTTCTTTATAGATTCAACTTGTATGTTGTTGTAGTGTTTTATTTTTTATTTTCTTCATTTAAAAAAAATAAACTAAACATTTTTCATTTATTACTTTTTTATTTTTATTTTGTAAAAACTTATTTCTTTATTCATTAATTATATTTCTAACTATTTTAAACATTAAAAATATTTATTTTTTAATGCATTTAAAATTAAAATTATAAAAAAAAATTATTATTATTTTTTTTTTTACTTTTGAAATGGTGCTAGATAGGGAAATAAAAATAAAAGAATGCTAGATAGAAAAATAAAAACAAAAGGATAATAGATAGAGAAATAAAAATGTAAATAATATTATGGTGTGTTAGAATTCACTACTACTAAATAGAAACCAAAATCAATTTTCTTGTTTTCATACCTACTCTTTTATGTAAGCTTTAATTTCTTTGTACAAATTAAAGTTGCGAAAAGTAAATAAAAATGTAATGATATTTTAATTGTTTGGAAAATGCAAATTATGTAATTATTTTTATAAACAAATGATTTAGCCTTCATTTTTAGAATAAAATAATATTTTCAGTTATATAAGAGAGAAACTTATGGGAATCCAACCTTAAACCTTTGTCAACGATTGTACACAAATTTTGTCTATTTTTCATATCATAAGTCATATAGTCATCATTTTAATGTTGAAAGTCAAAAGGTTTAGAAAAATTAAAGCCAAAGTCAAGTAAAATTTCAACAATTAAAACTATTTCAATTCGCACATTCATTTATAATAATTATGATTTTTTTTTTCTAAAATATCATATTCAAAGAATTGAATACAAATATTTTTGTTCTCACTATTTTTTTATTTTAATAATTATTAAATTCAAAATAAAGTAATATATTCATAACTAAAAGTGTTAGGACTTGAGCACTTATTTTTTTATTTATATTTTTTAAATATAAATATCATAAAAAAATAAAAAATATGTTGTTTTCAATATTTATAATTTAAATTTTGGTAATAGTTAAAATCAAAATAAATACTATTTGTTTATAATTAAATGTGTTTGAGATTCGTACATTTATTTGCGTGTACTTATCAGTTCATTTTTAAAGTAGAAATAACAAATTCAAAATGTAAAATAAAAAATACTGCTTTTAACTATTTTCACTATTTATTTTGAATATAATAAAGTCAACACAAAAATAGCAATTTACAGTTAAAAGTAAAAAAATCTCTATAATTGAGAAGCTCTTCAAAATATTTTCTCCTTTTGTTTCTCTTTTGTTTAATAAAATTAAATTAAAAATTTACGACTTTAATAACATTATAACACATGAGGTAAAAAATTAATTATACTATCATATCAATAAAAAATTAAGAGACAAAAATCTATTTAAGTAAAATATAAATACGAGCTATTAAAATTAGAGAAATCAAAATTGCATGTAAACTAAAATATGAAAATCAAATATTATGTTTTTCTGTATTTGTACTCTATCACTAAATTGATTTTCCTTCTTAGTTTAAATTTTAGACCTCTTAGATACTTGTAATAATGAAACTATTGAATACTTATAATAATGAGACTATTGAAATAGGTCGGTGACAGTTTTTTTAGGTGACAACAAATTTTTGTAATAGAATAATATGTTACGTTGACTAATCATTATAGATGCTATAATATTATAATACAGATAACACCGAAGATTCGTTTGACGTAAAAGAAAACACGACGATATTCATTATAATAGTTTTCTTACCACAAATATAAATTGTAGTGAATAAAAAATTAGGTATAAAGTGTCAACTAAGGATTATTTATTATTGGATTGGATACATTTTGATCCAAAGATAAATTTGCATAGTCTCTCTTCAAATGTTGATATTTTCTGTTTGGAAGTGCTTCAAAGAGGAAATTCTTTTGGTTTTTCATGTTTTCGTTTTCTACGTATAATAAATTTATGTTTTTGAGGCAAGTTTTGGCGTCTCAAAAGAAAAACAACAATCTCCTAAACCTTGGAATCTCCCACACTTTAAGCATTGCTTTGCTCCAACACATAGGTTTTGCAGTTTAGGTAAAAAGAAAAACTTATCTTAAAGAAAAGTTACACTAATTGAGTTTCATTTTTTTAATGGTTATGGCTATAAAGAAAAGGTGGAATGTTGCAGATGAAGCTTCCTCGAATATTTGTAGGAAAATTGTATGATATTATTATATACATATACACTAAAGAAATCAATTTCAGAAACTAAAAAATAATTAATTATTATAGTTACTAAATTAGAAACTATTTTAAAAATTAAAAAAATTATTAGTTTCTAAATTAGTTTTTATTATTAATAAATAATTTTTAAATTGATATCTACCAAATTACTAAATATTTAGATTTTAAATTTAGATTTTAAATTTGAAGACAATGTAAAATTTGACTAAGTTTAACAAATGATAGTGGAAGCTCTTACACCACCATGAAAAAATTGAGAATTGATTATGAAACCTATGCTTCTTAAACAAGATGCAAAGTATATCCCTTCTCACATAGGATAATGTTATTTAGTGAAACTGTACTTATTATTAATTGTACATTAATTAAGTTTTAAATAATTTTTAATTACATTTTGATAAATTTTTTGTGTTTATTAAATATTTATAATCTTTTTTTTTTATTTTCAACTTGTTGTTTAATTTTATTATTAACAAGATAATGTTATTATTATTTTTTGTCTTTAACTCCTCGATCAACTAATTTTTCCTTTCTTTAATTTCTCGTACAACTTCCTCTTAAAAAGAGAAACCTAGTTAAATCAACTATTTTTTAAGAGAGGAAAATAACAAATTGACCTACAAATTAAAAATAGAAAACAAAAGTAACATTAGACCAGCTATTTCACTAAGAAAAAAATCATACTCATAGAAAAATAAAAAATAATTTAAACACTCATTAAAAAAAAATCATAAAATAGAAACCAATTTTAGATACCAAACTAATTAGTTGCAATAATAACTAAATTAGAGACATTTTAGAAACTAAAAAAAATTGGTTTCTAAACAGGTTTTTATGATTGTTAAATAGTTTCTAAATTGGTATCCTACCAGTGTTTTAACTATCAATTATTTAGTTTCAAAAATTTGGTAGCAAAAACCTTGATTGTTAATTAAATACCAATTTAGAAACCATTTAACAATAATAGTAGAAACTAATTTAGAAACCAAAAATGTATTTAGTTCCTAAAATTGTCTCTCATTTAGTCATTATAACAACTAATTATTTTTTTTTTCTCAAATTAGTTTCTATTTTATAATTTTCTTGCAGTCACTCTATCTAATTATATTTTATGATCAATACTTAAATAATTACAATAGTGAAAGTGTACTTATTATCTATCATTAATTATACACTAATTAAGTTTTAACTACTTTTTTAATTGAATGTTTATAATATTTTTTTATTTTCATCTAAGTACTTATCGTTTGATTTTATTATTAATGAGATAACATTATTATTATTATTTTTGTTTTCTCGTCTTTAACAAATCAATCAACTAGCTCTTTCTCTCTTTAATTTCTCACACGATCAACTTGTTCTTTGAAAAAAATTGGAGAGAAAAAAAAATAACAAATTGACGTAGAAATTAAAAATGAGAAGACAAAAGTAACGTTAGACCACGTTATATAAAAATAAAAAATAATTTAAACACTCAATCCAATCATATTTTATAACAGATCAGCTCAAAATACTCAAATTTATAACATAATTAAATCTTAATTATACTCTTTTCCAACTAATGTAAATCAACTTATTATAATTAAAATAAAAGTTACAATTTTATATTAAACTATTAACATTTTCAAATTAAACGTTAAGTATCAATTCTACTTAAATAATTTTTTTATGATGTAATAATTATAATTTTCTCGATTTATGTAATTAAAATTATTATTTAACTAGGAGTAAATCATTTTATGACGTTAACTATAAAGAAAAACAATCTTTAAAGTTGTATATAATTTTTTGATGTGATAGATTTAAAAATAAATATATAAAATAAAAAATAAATTTATAATAATAATATATAAAAAATATTAAAATAATAATATTAAGAGTTGTAATATAAAAAAATATATAATATTAATATATCATTATTCAATTAAAAAAAATAATACATTGACAACTATTTTTTTATACAATCACGTTATCAAATACTATTATTTTAATATTTTTTATATTATTTATTTTTAAATTTATTTTTTATTATATATATTTATTTTTAAATTCATTACATAAAAAATTGTACAGAACACTGTAAATTATTAACATATCATTTTTCTAAAAAAAAATCATTCCCATTTGTTTGGCGGAGGCGCGTTCTTTCTCCGCAGACGCAGGAGTGAGACAAAATCTTGGTTTGCAAACAAATCTTTGTGACCCATTTTGTCGGAACACACACTTCTACATTAATCCAATAAACATTTTTGGAGGCATTTAAGAATAATGTTTAACCATTGATGTCCCCTCATCACGATGCACTATGTTCTAAGCACCAAGGAAGAGAGACATGGAATCAAGAAACTTCGTTTGGCCGGCAATGATATAATAATAATAATTCAAATTTTGTGGAAACAGTAAAATAATAATTTCTGGTTAGAAATCTCAGAATCTATGGTGGCAGATCAAGGTGTGTACAAATTAAAAAGACAAAATCATTTTTTCTTTCATTGTCTCCACCTGAATGCACAAAACAAAAGCTCAACTATAAAGCTCAACTTTAGAACCCTTATTCAGACCTCTTCGGATCATTAGTCTAAACCAAAACTCTAAGAATTTCTCATCTACGTTTTCAAATGGATTCAAAAAAGCAGTGAAGAAAATTTGAGGGTGGGTTCATTTGCATATGCATGCAGTCCAAACTATGGACCCAGGTAGTTTTTCTGATCAACAAAATAAGAAAATTTTCCCCTCTTTGTTTTCTTTAGCTACCAATTAAGGATGTTTTACTCAATTCTTAATGTATAATAATCTATGAGGATCATATACTCTTCTTCTTAAATGGTGTGTTCGTATCGGACACATGTATCGAACATCGACACTCGTACGATATTTATAAGAGACTCTTATGATATTTATAAGACATGTATCGGTGAAATTTTCAATTAAAAAAATATTTATTAAATTTTTGACAATTCTAACCTGATTCGTTCTGGTTGAATAATAGGTTCACAGGACCACTTGCAGGGACCCAAAGGGATGAACTGGGATGAAGAGGGCATACGCATAATCAATCTTCTTAAAGAGTGTGCAACTTTTACTGAATCAGAAAACTTCATTGGTGCAGATATTGCACTGTACCATCTCTCTCGCCTTGTTTCCCCAGATGGTGATTCAATGCAACGTGTTGCTACTTATTTCACCGAGGCACTAGCATGTTGCCAAATGACAAAAAATCTGCGTGGTGTTCCAAAAGTTCTCCGTTTGGTGAGAACATTATCAACTCCTGAACAACAACTCGTGAAGAAACTGTTCTTTGATTTCTACCCCTTCTTAAAGATCGCACACACAGTCACAAATCAGACGATTATAGAAGCCATGCAGGGGGAAACAGCGATTAATGTGCTTGATCTGAGTCCATCAAACGCTGATCAGTGGACTGGTCTGATGCAGAGTTTGAGAGAGCGTCTAACAAACACACCGTATCTGAAGATTACAGTCACAGCCATTCATGAGAAGAAGGAAGTGTTGGAGCAAATGGGGTTGCATCTGAAAGTTGAAGCTGAAAGATTGCACTTCCATTTCGAATTCAATGCTGTTGTGAGCAGTTTGGAGAGCCTAGACCCTGAGACATTGCCCATCAAGAAAGGTGAGCCTCTTGCAATCAGCTGTGTTCTTCAGCTTCACTCTCTTCTGGCTGCCAATGATGATGAGACGGTCAAAATGAAGGGTCAAAGGGTTTTTGCTGAGATGCTTGTGAAACAGAAGAACAAGAAGGTGAAACCAAGTCCTGACTCAGCACTCTCACCTTTTTCTCCATGTCCATCACATAAGATGGAGTGTTTTCTGAATGGTCTGTGGAGGCTGCAACCCAGAGTGATGGTGGTGACAGAGCAGGAGTCAAATGTTAATGGAAGTAGCTTGAGAGAGAGGGTGTCCAAAGCTTTGAACTTTTACAGCACACTGTTTGATTGCTTGGAAGCGTCTACTTCAAGAACATGGGTAGGGAGAAGCCTGTTGGAGAAGATGCTTCTTGGTGAAGAGATCAAGAACATTGTTGCATGTGAAGGGGTTGAGAGAAAGGAGAGGCATGAGAAGCTTGAAACATGGATTCCAAGACTTGAATTGGCTGGATTTGGAAGAGTTCCTATCAGCTCCAATGGGATTTGGCTGGCAACAAAGTTGTTGCAGAGCTATGTACCAAGTTACCACATTCATCACAAGAACAAGTTCTTGTTCATTTGTTGGGAGAAAATTCCTCTCTTTTCAATTTCAGCCTGGAAGTTTTAGGACTAATTCTCCCTCCTGAATATCTATTTTATTCTTCTGCATATCCATATCCGTAACATAAATAACACAGTTTTGGATATGTAAATTTAGAACTAAGATGTTCCTTCTGAATATGACCATTTGTAGTACAAGAATGTTTGATTCGGAAGTTTTTTTCTCATTTTAGATGAAAAATCCAAAAAAGATGACATGTAATTTGAGGTTTTAAAAAAATATGGTGCATATCACAATTCATCTGCTCTGTTAGGAGAATTAGCCAAATTTTAGAAGATATATTCTGAGTACCTTATTACCAAGTAGCCTTAATTTAATTTAATCAGGAAGTGTTTTTCCAATTCATTCTATTAAACACATTATTTAACACAATCTCTATTATTATTATTATTACTAGTTAATGATAATAACAATGAAGAATGTGTTAAATATTTATTATTATTATTATTGATGATGATAATAATGAAGAATGTGTTAAATAGTGTGTTAAAAGGATTGTATATTTAATTTTATTTGTTGAAATATTTGAATGATACATTTGTGTAGAAATATATTTTTTTATTGGGTAAATATTGTGGAAGTGTGATTTAATATCTCAAGCTTACTCTTTATTTAACTACATTGGCATCAAATTATCCCTTAATATAAAATGTGTTCAAGAAGGTAAATCAGATGTTCTTGGCAGTTTTCATCAATGCAAAACCTCTGGGAAAATGAGATTAACCAAAAAAATCACACAAGGATAGGGATATTGGGCTTTTACTTCTTGCACCTTCTTTCTGAACCTACACTCCCATAATTGAGTGAAATGACTGAATTGTTCCATCCACTTCTTCCTCACCTTAAGCCACCATTACTGTCATTGATGCACCATCATCGCTGTGAAGAAGAAGAAGAAGAGAAGGAGAATGCTACAATTAGAAGAAGAGGAAAAATCTCATTCTGAAAAACTCTTACCAGAAAACATGAAATGTATTTTGGAAAGTGTTTGTTCTAGAAAACTTATTTTGGAAAATATATTCTGAAAATACTATATACATTCTGAAAATTTTGTTATAAAAAGCTTGTTTCAGAAGTATTTCATGGGTTCTAGAAATTTTATTCTATAAATTTTATTCCAAAAATCTTACCTTATTTCAAAAGACGTATTTTGAAATGTATTTCATAAATTCTAAAAAATGTGTTTTGAACAAATTTCCAGAACAAGTAATTTAAAAGTCACTTTAAATAAGAATAAAATAATTGTTTTATAAATTGTGACCTGCTGGTTCAAAAACAAGGGGTTGCAGGAAGTAAAAGCCAATAGCTTATTGGCGTAACCGCTTGATTGATCCCAATGTAACTAGCCCAACTCGATTGCCAGCAAGTCCATTTTCTTTTAGAAAATTCAAAGTTGGCAATTGCTTCCTGCACCCGATCAATTGTGACTGGCACCCGACACACTTTTAAAAATCCTAAAATGCCCTTGTCTTTTTTATTTACGGATAAAAATATTCGGAACTGCTCGTTGCTTACGGATAAAAATATCCAGAACTGATCGTTGCTTACGGATAAAAATATCCGGAAGCTACAGTTGTGCCTACGGATAAAAATATCAGGAAGCCAACCACAGTTGTGCCTACGGATAAAAATATCCGGACCCAACTATATTTCGGATAAAAATATCCCTAAGTCAAAACAAACTTACGGATAAAAATATTCGGACCCCAAACTCCCTTACGGATAAAAATATCCGCACCTCTCAAAAGTCACTTGCGGATAAAAATATCCGCAACTCTCACTCACTTATGGATAAAAATATCCAAAAGCATGACGTACCTTCGAATCTGGTGCTCTGCCTGCGATAATGGAGGTCACGGTGGGTGCAGAAGAATGGAGAAGAACGTCGCTCACGGTGGTTGGACAACAAGCTTGCTCACGGTGGCTGC
>Ga0123342_1001129_pt1 | contig 44466 bp, 45 predicted proteins | sample Turbeawhitnodule_FD_89960 | JGI IMG/M metagenome (GOLD analysis project Ga0123342, IMG submission 89960) | Root nodule microbial communities of legume samples collected from Mexico - Turtle bean Mexico white nodule | ecosystem: Host-associated > Plants > Roots > Nodule | place: Mexico: Nepantla...
GAATGCCTTCTTATTTTGAACATGTGGATTTCTTACACTCGCAAGAGGATAGTTGTTCGACTAAAAAATCTATGGAAGGACACTTACCACAAATTCTACCACCAAAATTCATACCTTTCTTTGATCAGTTCCCTGCAGGGTATCATCCATACATTCTTAATATTGTGGACGTTAAGGTTGATGGCCATTGTGGGTACCGTGCTATTGTTGCCGAATTGGGAATGGGAGAGGAGTCATGGGCTGTTGTTCGAATGAATTTGTTAAGTGAACTAAGTGAATGCAGACAAGAATATGTTGAATTGTTTGGTGGTGATGAACGATATGAATACTTGAAGAAGTCACTTCTAGTTGACTACATGTCTATAATACGAATGACTAAGACCCTTTCATTTATACTTTGCACTTCACCATTTAACTTTGTTCCTCAATTGAACTTGTAGGCAGAAATAGATAAATGGATGACAATTCCAGACATGGGATACGTTATTGCTAATCGGTACAATGGTATTTTGGTTTCATTGTCCACGATACAATCATTGACTATTTTTTCGTTAAGAACCCAACTACCAAGTAACTTCACTCAACATCGAATCATTGCAATTGGACACGTCCATGGAAATCATTTTGTCCAGGTATACCCAAAATATATTAAAATGTAAAGTCACTAATAGTGCTAACTTAAAACTTATATTTATTACTTTTATAGGTGAAGTTGAAAGCTGGTTATCCTATTCCACCTACAGATATATTGTGGGCATCACATTGTTATCCTACAGCTCAATCTTGGTCAACATACTACACTAGTCGGATGCAAGTTTACACACAAATAATGTCTATTAGACGATATTTCTAATCTTAAACATTTGTAATAGATAAGTAATGTTTTTGTTTTGGGATGTTTTAATATATGTATTGACTACATTTGTGATGCATTTATGCATTAATATCTGTGATATATTGACTACACAATGGTGCCTACGGATGAAATTATTCGGAACACGTTGTTGTTTTTATGGATGACAATATCCGAAACCCATATTTGTGCCTATGGATGGATTTATCCATAACCCAATATTTGTGCCTATGGATGGATTTATCCGTACCCAATATTGGTGCCTATGGATGGAAAAATCCATATATCCATATATCCAAAATCTGTAAGTCATTAACATATCTATGGATGGAAAAATCCAGAAGTCAATCAGGTGCTTATGGATATCAATATCCAGAACATATAAGTGTTAATAGTTAAAACCAGTACATGATTTTTTTAAATGCTCATAACTTAACAATACTAAAATCCACATTCAATAATATTATAGATAAGGTTCAAATACATCGTCATTATCCCTAATACATGCTCAATCAATAATATAGATAAGGTTCAAATACATAAAAAGGAATCCTAATACATTAATCCTAATACATGCTCAATCATTCCTACGTGAATGTCTCCTAACATATACAGTCATATCATCAGTCGCTCCTCGTGCTAACATAATGGTTGCTTGTATGCCTTCCCAAACAAGGCTGCCCTCCACGACATCCCTATGATTAAGTAATGGTTGTAATGTCTGTGTAATTTTACGAAAAATACCCTACAAGCATGAATGTCATAGTATTAGAAAAATATAACACAAATTAATACGTTAATAAAGTTACAAGCATACCAGAGCAGGATGTGACTCCAAGCATACCAGAGCAGGATGTGAGTCCTCAGGATGTGCTCCGTGGCCACGTGCATATGAGTACTAGTAGAGGACGTTCATCATCCTCCGCATGAATCACATATGGATGTGATACAGATCATCCCTCACAACCCATCTATACTTAGACATGGTGATCCGAATACAAATGAAATGGACCGTCGATGGTTACATTATGTTGATTATGTCATAAATGATATGGCCATAGCACCTTATCTTGACGCTTGCGTTGAAGAATATATGTCTATATCCATACTAACGCAGAACACGTTCTAGCATGTGCAATTGTGTCCAATTTCCAAGCCTCAAATAACGAAATCCACTCGAATGGACGTTCTTCCCTGTGCTTCTCATATAGACAAAACCGAATTGAAGCTGGTGTCAATGCATCTAACTGTGATCAACAACAATTAAAGTACCTTTTCCTGCATCGTACATCCTACATCGAGGTTGGTCTTCAGAATACAGTGGTTGCATACGTCTCATCCCTATAGACGGGAAGTGCTCATAAATTCACCCCAGCAACAATGTCGCATAACCAGCTAGTTACTTAGTGTTTGCATAACTACAATCTCCTAGTTGCCCATACATGTGAGTTAATGTAGCTCTTGCCCAAGAATATCCCCCGGTCAACCTCAAATCAACAAAAAAATTCAAGATAAAACACACTAACTGATATAGCACTCTTGTCGACAAATATAGTGCAACTGACAAGGTGAAGTAAGTAAGCTCTGGCAGCCACAGTCCACTGCTTCCTTGAGCATGCGTCTTCGTACACACATCTCTTAACCAACTCAGGCGCACATGAGCTCCTCGACAGTATCTTGTTTCTTCATATGCATTTCCACAATCAACACGAAGAGCTTGTACCAAGAAATCAATGGTTGAATCTGCATCTAAGGTTTCCTGCCTGTAAAATTGATCGACAATAGGTAAATGCAACAAATTTGACACATCATCAAGAGTGATGGTCATCTCCCCAACCGGTACATGAAAGTTGTTAGTCTCTGCATGACACCTCTCTACAAAATCACACAACAAACATCGTTCTAAAACCTCATAACTAGCCTGAAGCAGACCCCCTAAGCCACACATTTCTACAGCAGCCTCTATGCGCTCATGAGGTGCTCATAACTTATTTATCTTCCTCCCATGTGAAACGACCTTCAGCTCACAACGATCCTACAATAATCAACATATATCATCAATAAATACATACCAAATACAAGAAATTAATTTTCATTACTTATCAAACCATCCCATATTTGTCTGGCTACATGATGTTCATAATTAATTAGTAATGACTTATCCATTGGCCCTCCTGGATAGCCTTCATCATCAATTTCAAGTTCTTCTCCTTCAATATAATTTTCAAAGTGTTCATTTGAAACCAAAGTACTAGGACCACCCCGTCTTCTTCTCACCGATGCAATTGGTCGCACACGATCCAAATTAGAACTTCCTTCACCTCTAGTCCTCACCATCTTACTTTTCATAAAAATAACATTCAATCCAAAATTACAATGGACCACGAATGGTATAAAAGAACAATCCAAAAATAACATATTGTTGCACTAACTACCTAAGACAAATACGGATATTAATATTTGAAAAATTCACACAACTTACGAATGAAGTCATCCGCACAACAATTACACATACCGAATAAAAATATCTACAAGTCAAATATGACTTCCGCACAAAAATATCCGGAATACACATACTATGATTACGCATAAATTTATCCGCAAGGCAAACTACAAATCCGAATAAAAATATTCGAAAATCACTTACCTCGTCTTCTCCGACGTTCGCTTCAGGGTTCCTCTCCGTTCAAGGGCTCCTTCGCCGTGACAGCTGCTGCTCTATCGCCGAAATGGAACGGAACGAAGGTGGTTGACGGCTGTGTTGTGGTTCCCTGTGAAAACGAAGAGGAAGACAGTACAGATCACTCGCGGTTGTGGGTTGGGTGCAGATGACACCAAGCGATTCAAGGTTGGGTGTAGGTCTCTAATTGCATTGGGTGCACAAGAACTAATCTAAAATTCATTAAAGACACTTTTATCTTTCAAGTCTACGATCAGATACCAGTTTGAATTGATAAGGTGGATGGAAAATGTGCCTTCTATTTAAACTTGTTAAAAAAATACAAACTACTTATACTTATGGTAACTTCTTATAATAAAATAGACGTGGTAATAGAATATAGTAGGTTACTTCAACCTCTTTTAATGAATTCATTTCAATATTTTAGAAAAACACTTGTGCTTGAGCTAACATGTATTTATATTTTTATTATATTAAAACAATATTATTTCAAAATATATATAATTTTGTAAAATAGACATTAAAAAACATTAAAATGATATAATTTTAAAATATATAATTTTTAAGAACAATATTAAAAACTAATGTAAGTTGTTTTTTTAAAAGAAAAAGTCATTTAATTATTTACAAGAAAAAGTTGCTCAATTACTTATTTTAATAAATACATAAATTATTTTTTATTTATTAAAAAAATAAATTTGTCCAGTTAAAATATAACATACAGAAGTTACCCATCCTAAATTATAATGGTATAGATACGACGCACATATGTTCCATTTATATTGTATTAAAATATTATAATTTTAAAATTATAAAAAGTAAATAATTTTGTAAAGGTAAAAATTTAAAAGTTATACATTATTCTAAATTGAGGAGTTGCACGCTTATTATTTAATTAAATATGAAATAAAAAAAGAAACCAAAACCAGTTATATAAAACTTTGTACCATAAATAAAATCTTTAAAAATACTTTCACCTGAAATAATGTGTGAAACCAATTTCAAAAATATACAAACAATCCAGAGATATATACCAATGCAATTCACAATTCGAATTTATCTAAACCAACAAACAAATTTCACCTTCCCGAATTTGTTAGATTAAAATTCACTATATAAAAATTTCTATTAATCTTTTAAAAAAATTCTTTAGTATTAAAATTACATTAATTTACTCTCTCGATCACTTGTCTTCTATCTAAAAAATTCTCAATTTTCATTTAAATCAATTTTCCACTTATATCATAAATGTCATCCGAAAAGAACAAATCCAATTCATTCTAAATCTCTTAAAAGTTGTGAAACTCTTGCTACTTTTAGACTACTAAATATTCCATATAAATCAGTTTCCCAATTGCATCAAAATTCTCAAATTATTTGGATAAATATTTTTCATGGGGGATTTAATATCAATGTATTTTAAGTTCTAGAATTACACAATCAAAACTAATTTAACTAAAATTTTACTATAACTCAATTGATTTTTGTTCATAATTCAAACTTTTTGTTCATAATTCAAACTTTAGACTCCTGAATACTTGTTGTAAGAAAACTATTTAAATTTATCATTATAAGAAAAAGTCTAAAATTTGAATTGGAGACAAATATAAATTTCGTATATGGATGAAAAAACATATTTAACCCTTTAACTAATACTAGAAAAATAAAGTTTAAAAACATTACTAAAATCATTTCAAGTAAATTGCGAAGAAACCATTCAGCCGAATGAGTCCTCCATTATTCCGAACCACAATTCCGCCAAGTTAATCAATTATTTGGTAATAACAGGTATTATTCAAAATCACAAAAAGCTTGTCGCGCTTTATGTTAGACACAATTGAAGCGACGTAGACGCTCAATTAGAGATAATGACTTGGGTAGTTTTAATGAAATCTAACCTTGGCTTTATTACAACGGCAAGAAAGAAGCAAAAAAAAAAAAGAATTCCTTAAGACTAGGACTTGTTCAAACAGAAAAATAGCTGAGTAAACCTTAACAAAATAATAAACTTCTTCGTACCCTCCCTTAAACTAACTCCAGAATGCAGTCAACTTACTTCTGCATCAATACACACCCATCATTTTTCTTTGCTTCTGAAATGCTTCCAACTTCAATGGTTGTTATAAATCAGACATCTGGTCTAGTGTTAATCATTTAAACTTTCACCATCTTTATAAGATCTCTCAAAATGACATCGCACATCAATGTGCCTACTCCTGGCATGCATGACTGGATTTCTTGACAATTTTAATTGTTGAGATGTATTCACACATTCAAGCATCCTAAAACGCCTCAACACTTTAGTGGTGTATTTTCTTTGACAAATGAAAATACAGTCAGATTTTTGTAGCACTTCTATGCCAAGAAAAAACCTCATCCCTAAATCAGTCATGTCAAATACTCTCCATAGAATTCTTAAAACATAGCATCTGCCTTAATCATCACTACTGTAAATTAAATCATCCACAGAAATTCTAACGATTAGCACTTTACCTTCATTGCACATCTTGGTGAATAAGGTCTGGTCATTTGGACATTTTTGGAAACCATCATTAATTAAATGAGTTTCAATACGTACGATTAAACAAAACCTCTGAAGCTTGTTTAACCATACAAAGTTTTATTAAGCTTGTACACGTTATGCTCACTTCCCTTCTTTTCGCAACCCTTTGGCTGCTCCACATATACATCCTCACTCACCTTGGAGAAATTTTGATTTAATATATCATACTGAAAAATCTTCCAGCTCCCCAATATGCAAGTGTCAACATCATCTTTTCTGTGTCCATTCAAGCCATTGAAGTAAATATTTCAGTGCAATGTACTCCTTGTTGTTGTGAATACCCTTTGGTCACTAATTGAGGCTCGTACTTGTCAACTTCTCCAAGCTAATTTAACTTTGCTTTTAAAAAATCCATTTGACTCCAATGGTTTTGGCTCCTGCTGACAAATCAGTAGGCCTCTAAGTATGATTGTGTTCATGGAATTAATTTCAGAATCCATTGCTAATTTCCACTTCGAGTTCCTCACATTTTTCGTAATTGAAGGGATTTGCAAAAGCTACTAAGGCCATACAGAGCTCAACTTCCTCCTTGGATAGACCCTCACCACCACTCACAAAGTCCTTTATCCGAGTGCAGACCTGTGTGACCAACTTCCTCCTGCACTGAACTCTTTTGTATTCATAGGATAGTCATTTCATGTTGTTTGATTTTCTTCTCGGTCATATTCAATTGATCCAATATTTTCATCCATTTCTGCCTCAAGTTCTTCCTCTACATTAATCTCAGCGTTGCCCCATTCAAGATCTAATGATATTTGTTTTTCAAAGCTTGCATTCCATTCCCATTGCTCATCTTCCGCAAAGATTACACCTCTACTAATCACCACTCTTAGGATCATACACCCAAGCTCTTGCTCTTACTAATTCCTAAAAGCACAAACCCAAAATCTTGTTCTCAAGCTTGGTCCTCCAAGCATTTCCAAATACTTGAAAATGATCCACTAAAGGCTTCACACCAGACCATGCTTCTACCAAAGTAACATTCTTCATAGTTACCATGGTACTTCTATTTAGAACATATAAGGTCCAATTTGCTGCCTCAAGACACAAGGTTTTGGGAATCTTCTTTTTTGAGAGCATTAAACAAACTAAATTCATCATTGTCCGATTCTATTGACCACTTCATTCTATTATGGAGTGTAAGCCTTCGTAAGGTTCCTTTTAATGTGTGGAATTCACCCCCTCTGTAAGTGTGTAAACACTTGATATACATCTCTATCTCCTTATCAACAAAATTCCTGAAACATTTAAATGGGTTTAAAGCTTCTAATCTTAAATCGTGTTTTTATGCTAAAATCATCATAAAGTAACAACACATCCTCTAGCTTCTCTAACTTGGTATAATTTGCCTTTAAAAATGGCTCAAGTTCGTGACATGTATGACATTCCAATGCCTGTATTGAAAGCACGAGCCCTCTTCCTCGACCTTTTCCTCTGAAATTTCCTCTAAACGACTTCTTCCTCCATTTCTCACCCACAGTCACTTTCAAGGCATGTTCTTCTCCATTGCTCCTATGAAACTTTTGTTCATGCACAATGACTGAGTTTTGCAATTCAATGATTGTGAATGCATCAATATCCTTAGATTATTTGATTGAGACTACAACGTAAGTGAAGTTTTTCGTCTATTTCCAAGGATTTTCTCGAGAATAGAAACATCCTTCAATTGTTCTCCACTCACCCTCGTCTTGTTTGCTACTATCATGACTGGGCAAAATATTCATTAATGATCTCGCTTATATACATTCCCATAATTTCAAAATATCTCAAAGCTTGAAGAAGTGAGCGTTTCACCCTAGCACACTCCCTTCAAATTTCTTCTTCAAGTCCTAATCTTCTTAGCATTCTTTTGAAAATATAGTTTCAAGAATGCTTGCCAATTGATTGGAAAGGGCAGTTCTTCACCTTTAGATCCCCTTCAGTTTCAGCTCCTCAAGCCTTTTACTTGCAACTGTCACATCTGCTTCGGCTGCTGGCTCCACATACCCTGTGTTCAACCAACTCCAATATTCTTTCAACCTTAAGAAGGTCTCCATAAGAATAATCCAATGGTCATAATGAGCATCAAAGTGCAGCATAGCTGGTTGGATGAACAACCCTTCACTTGCTACTATGAAACTCGTGTGTTTAAACACTGGTGTTTGCAAATCAAACTTAAGATTGCAACTTTCTTTTCTGTAAAAGCCCAGTAGGGTCTCTGATACTACTTGTTAGACACAATTGAAACAATGTACAAGCTCAAATGGAGAGAATGACTTGTGTAGTTTTATTGAAAACTACATTTGGCTTTATAGCCACATTACGACAACATGATAAGAACAAACAGCAGAAACACATAACATTATCTTAACTGCACAATTTACATAACAAACTAATTGAAATAAAATATATTCCTAAAGATTAGGACTTATTAAAACAGAAAAATAACTAAGCAAACCTTAACTGGAAAAGAACAAACTTCATCACTTTATGAGTAATAGTTTAAATTAATATATCCACAATACAATCTTCTCTGTATAACATCAACTGATCTTAATAATTAAGTGCCAATTTTTATCCAAATTAAAGACAAGTTCTATGAGTAATACATGGACATTTAATATAACTGCAAATTGGTGTATATAGTCGACAATCAAGACTAATTAAATACCAAAAGTAAATCAAGTTCACTACTTTTGACGCACCTACATTTGCTGATGGCAATGTAACATCCCTGTCAAAGGGATTTTGCAATGGGAAGGACTACAAAGGAAAACGCAGAGAAAATGATTTGATATTGAAACAAACAAAATGATAAGTGAAGACCTATGTTTAATCAGACAAAACCAAGCCAAATGGTATGGTAAACCTTAATAGACTGCATATATAATTTGCTATATACAAATGGCTTGGAACCTGAAAATCATAAGATAACTACATTGAAAAGATCTACACATACATACAAATATATAGATTGCAAGATCTACAGCCTCCAGTGATTGAAGAGGCGATCTAAAATACCATTCTTCCCCTACATTGCCAGTTGTATAGTTCTATGGTGATGAAGTGCAATAATAGAAGTTGAAAGAAAAGGACCAGAAACATTAGGTTGTGGAGTCAGTTGATCAAAAAAGATAGAAAAATGAATTAATAAATTATCAAAGTGAGAGACATGGTACCCTGTCTGGGAGATTCCTAGGCAATGGAACTGCAGTAACATATTTAAGGGGAAACGATTTTTGAGCATTAGTATTTGCATCTGAAGATGATGAGGCCTCTGCCCCATCATTTTGTCCCCGCCCATGGAACTTCGCAAATCGATTGATGACAGAATATCTTTCCAAATCTTGACATTCCACTCTCAAGTCCAAAATTGAGGCTTTGCTATTTAATCTGCATCACCAGGATGAAATGACATACAATAAGTACAACAAATCGTAGATGTCATGTAAACACTAATTAAAGAATTGGAATGAAATACAACACAGCGATAGTAACATAACACTAGCAGCAGGCAACCAACTTAAAGGACAAACATGAAGGCCAAATTTTCCACATGCACTGCACATGAGTAATGGATATTGATATACCACCATTAACAAGGCAAACGAAATTCTCAATGGTTAAACAGCAAAAGGGCCGAGAGGATTAGGAATAAAGAAATTTTGAACAATTTCATGTTGTAACAAGGTACACAAACATTAGACATGAAGAGAAATAAGGCTTGAAATTTTATGTAGCTCGACCTACAGCAAAAAATTGCAAGCCTAATTGCCCATGTCACAGAAAATTCATAATAGTAATGAAAAATACATTATATGGCATACTTTGTCAAGCAGAAAACAAAATACTCAGTATAATGAAGACTTGCAACAGTCCACGATCCAACATTCCCAACTAATATCATAGTAGTCACTATCACAGATAACAGAGCGGAACCCCCAAAATCATGTAACAACAGGGAGATGCCGACTACTGTGAAAATAGACAAACAATGTATATATTTTCAATTATGTAACTATCTATGTATTTGTTTAATAAAATTTTATATTCTTCGAGCTTATTATTTTATATATTTCTTCTTAGTATATTAGATATACTTTTTCAATCTGTATGAATTCTGTTTATATATTAGTTATGCTATATATTTATCTCCCTTATATAATATTATGCTAAACATCTTTTAAATGATATAACTCCCAATAGTTTTTTAGTAGCATAATATATGGGAATAAGGTTAAAGTGAACCGTTGGATTAATTTGTTTGAATAGGTCAATTACCATTTGATCCCTGCAACCCCTTGTTCCAAACATTATGCTCACTCCTTAACATCATTAGAGACAATTTTCAATGGTAGCCATTTTTTCTCTCTTCTTTTCTCCTGCATCTCCATCCTTTCCTCCTGAAAGCAGCCCCTTCATCATACACCACCAGCCCAAGATCACCATACAATTATCCTCCATATTCCTCCAAAAATAAACATAAAGACACATACCTCCTCAGCTGAGAACACTTCTGCATTTGCCTCAGCCCTAATTTTGCACATGTAATTCTAAAAATCGTTTCAAATGTGAGCATTGTCACTACAATGGTCATACCATTGACAGGTGTTGGAAGCTGCATGGGAAACCTACTCATCCAACCAATATTGCTCAGGATCTAGTACTAAGATTTGTTGCTTGTGCATTACCAACTGACCAGCCTCAGATGAGGACTTTCTCCAATGGTGTGAGAATTTCCATCGATAAATCCTCTGCATATCTCTCTCAATCTCCTTCTTTGCCACTGACCATATATCTAATAATCATTCTCTTTTCTCTTCCTTCACTACTACTGACAATTTGCCCTCTACTCATTGTCAATGATTCACAAACACAAGCTTTCGGCATTGGCACTACCCTCCCCCCTTCCATCCTTTACTATTGACTTTATTCTTTACACACACCATTCAATTCACTTTCCGTCACTGACCAGATCCCCTCTAATTTATCTTCAATTTCTCCAAAAAATAGTGTTACCTTGAAGGATCAGATATTGGAACGGACAATTGGCGTCATCGCACAGCCTCTACTATCTCTCTCCATCAACACCTATTTCTGGCCTGTTAGTTCTCCAATGAAGATTCATGCACAATTAGGACATCCAAAGTAGACCAAATAGTAGGGGATGCTCTCAAGATTAAAATATCTAGTTTGAATTGTATGTTGTACCAGTTAGGTCAAACACATTTTTCAGTCTTTTTCTACTAGCATTAACAAACGAGATTCGTCATCTTTCTCCTTAGTTCACTTTGCTATTTTGGGTATTCTCGTACTATAAATCTTCATGATTTTAAATACTGTGTTCCCTTTCTAAAGGTTAAACTCTAGGAAAGAGAGAAATATTGTGCTGAAACCATGTTTCTAATACAACACGGGTGTTTTATTTGTATTAAGAAAAAAGGAATCAATACAATAAATGGAGGAGATTGGATATCCTCTAGTAACAAAGATATGATATGAGAATAAATAAAAATATTCCTAATAACACATAATGCAGATATTCCTGATTATATAGAGTCAGCTTCTTATTTATATAATTACAACAATATTCTCGATTACATAGGATCAACTTTTATTTATATAATTATAACAGTATTTCTGATTATATAGAATCAGTTCCTTATTTCTACAAATATAACAACAAATACCTATTCTACATCTACTTAAATTTGGTTAATGAAAATCAATCGAAGCTGTTATCTATCTTTCACACATTTTATAATGAAATCAAAACAGTTTAGCATATACATACGCATCTTTCGTACTGACAATGCTTGTGAATACCTGTCTCACCAATCCCAACAATTCTAGCATCTAAGAGTATTCTTCATTAAACTTCATGCCCCCATAATCCTTGGCAAAAAGGGGTCACTAAACACAAAAACAAACATCTTGTTGAAATTGCCCTTCTTCACAATCATTTTCCTTGTCGTTTTTGGGAAATGTTATCTAGATAGCATGTTATCTCATTAATCAGATACCATCATCTATGCTTAATGATCAGGTACCTCACTCTACAGTTTTTCCTTATTCTCCCCTATACAGTCTTCCCCCATGTGTATTTGGTTCCACATGTTTTGTACATAACCTCACACAATTCATATGGATAATTTCACATTTTCAATTCATTGATCACCATTAAGTGTTACTTAATCTAAAAAAATTAGATGTCTTTGTTGCACTATTTTTAGGGGGTTATACAAAATTACGATATTAAGCAACCACTTAACCAACTATTTAATTTTATGTTCAACATGTAAAAAGACCTATGCTAGCAACAGCAAAAGCAGAAGCCTCTTTCCCATGTTAAACCTATGATTTTATCAAAACATGTAGTACACAATTATAACCAAAATTTGTTAGAAAAACCACTTATACAAGCAAAGCTTGCACCTCTATTTCACGAGTGGTCAAGTAAATCCGACGTAAGCCCCATTTAGAGAAAACGGCAAATCTATGTCAACCTTCAAGATTTCAATACTAAAGCACATGTTGATATTAGCATGCATAGACAAATGAGCCCATGCATCAAGTTTGTTACTTGTATAGACCAGACACCAAATATAGAAAATAAAAACATGGGTATAAAGCATAAAAAATATGTACTACAATAGTACCTCAATATATTGTCTTCCAGTTTCTTTGCTCTACCAATGAAGTCCGTAACTTTCAAAATGTACTGATCAATTTTATGGGATGATTTACACTTTTCAAGCGGTCTACAGAAAATATCACTCAGAAATGTTAATTGCTATAGGAGGAGTTAAAATGCAAAGTAGAAAAGGAATCAGTTTATAGTGGCACAAGACTTTATCATATCATTCAATGACTATATTAGAATATGACTTTCCCGACTTACAAATATAATCTATATTAACAGGAATTCAATCCTATGGTAAAATTTGGGATAAATTACGAGTGATTGACCTACACCAATGTAAACACAGATCCCTTATACATCCATTGTTGTTGTCAATCCTAAATAACAGTACATAGTGGCTGACCCTGAAAGTTCTACAAGACAGTGAGATGAACAATCTAGAATGGAGACTAAACAAAACAGACCTACACAAGAACAAAACAGAGTAAGGCAGCAAAGGTCATGGTTGGCCATAAAGAAAGGCAGGTTCATAAGAAAATGGCCACTACAGTCCTGGGGATTTCCAGAAAATATGGAGAACAAAGGTTTGGGTAGCCAAAAACTGTGACATATGGCCAGAAAATGCTAGAAATGCTGCCACAGAAAGTAGAACAGTGGGTTGTGCTACTTCATAGTAGTGACCAAAAGTAAAGTTTCAGTTCTGATTCAGAGGGGACGAAGTCCTAATTTGACCACCTAAAACAGCCCTAAATGATACTGATTCATGGTTAAAATAGGTTTTTTGAGATCCACTAAAATAGTGCCCCCTGCTCCATCAAGGTTTTGCCTCAAACTGATGATATTCTATTTCTCTAGCAAGCTCCAGCCATGCTGCAATAGCACCACTACTTGGTGCTATTGACAACTATGGCATGCATATATAGATAGATACACAAGGCTTGGGGAGTCCACTTACATGTTCTTGTTGCCAGGAGTCAAAAGTGTATCACATCTGGACCATGAAATTGAACTGCATGCTTCTCCTAATGCTAATCTGGCAACTGAGTAGACCATACTCTCATGATGCAACTTCACATCGGCTACAAGAACTGAAACCGGAGGAGGGCCAAGTAGTTGCTGCATGAGCTGTGTAGTCAAGACAAGTCTTCTTTTTGACTTCACCACTGCTGACAAATCTTCAACTACCTCCACACTGTCTTCAACCTATAATTATAATTATAATTATACAGGGTAAAGTGAAATTATTAATTATAGAATTATAGATTCACGAGTGTTAGACCAATTTTATTATAAACAAACCTTCTCAATCAATCTGTTTGCACTTCGAGCCCAGTCTAACTCGGCCGCGCTGCCAAAAATAAGATGAGAAATTTAAATTATGGGAGAACAAAATACTTGACATAGTCATAAACATACAACTATTAAATTAGTCATACTACCAAAGGAAATGCTTGGCATTTTTCTCACAAAACAACTAAAACAACATAATATCAACCAGTGTTACGTGATCTTTTCCTACACTAACAGCAACAAAAAATTAGCACATTAAATCACTTAGTTTTGATAAGCACCTAATATCTCGAAGCCTTTTGGAACCTTCTAAAAGTTCTTTATGCCATGGTATGAGTTCAGATGTGGCACTTTTTCGCTTCTTTGGTCTCACAAAACGCAATTCAGGTTCACTGGCAGGAGTTGATAACTGAGAATCAACATGCTTACTTGCAACTGACACAGACATTGGACTTTCCCTTGTGTTACTTAGCTGAGCATCACTAACATTTTGAATTTGCTCTATTGATTGGTTTGGTACAATAAAAGGCTGGTCCATAATCTTAGCAGCAGTCATCTTCTGTACATTATACATTGGCAACATCTTACCATTTTTGAAAGTTCCATATCGCTCAAACCATGATGGTGCCATCTGAGGATTTACAAGGGAATAATCACTTTTAACTGAAGTTGCCTTATTACTGTCAACAACCTCAATTTTTTTACCATAACCAACCTCCTCTTGAGAAGATGCATATGCATTTGTGTCCTGTCCATCAAGGGGCTTTGTTGAGAAGCTGAGCAAATTAGGATCTGGTGTTGGCGTGGAATTATTACCTGAACCATCTTTGCCCACATTATCATATCCATATGACAATTGTTGCCCATGGTTGGAATCTACCAGTTGTTTGTCCACCACATTATCAGATACTTTCAATCTCTTCACATCCCGATTACTAGGATCAACCTCTGTGTTTCTTGTAGATTGAACTTGATCCAACAAGGAGATATTATGATTCAAAACAATGTTTGCTCTTAAAGATCGGCCAAAAGCCTCAATATCTCTAGGAGTAGCAGCTGGGCTAGGTTGAGTTGCATCAAATGCATGTTTCCTAACAGGTTCCTTCAGGTGTGATGCACCTGCCACCTCTTCAGCAATAACATCATTCTCGGGCAATGTCTGCTGCACAGAAATTCCTTCAAGCAAGTTTACCCCAGAGTTGTTGGGGTAAGAAGCACAAGGACCGGTATCAGAGACATCATTACCATCTTTCTCAAAACCTTCATCACCTGAATTCCGTGAGCCGGTGATCATTTCACAATCATTAATTTGTTGGGGTGGGGATAGAAACCTCAAAGCATTAGGATGTTGCTTGCTAGAAAAACCGGTCCACACATTGTGTGTAACATTCGAAATGGTGCCTCGTTGAGATGCACTGAAAGTAACAGAAGATTGAGTATCAGCCTCAGCTGTCAAAATTTGGTTGCCAGGATCTCTCAGATGATCTTGGTCTATACCATTCAGCTGGGGCATATCCTGAGCAGAAGCCAATTCAGATTGACTAGTTTGAGCTTTTTCACAATATTCATCAGTATGATTCATGGAAGCAGTGAAAGTTACGCTAGAAGATTGTGTATTTGCCACTTGTCCACCAAAATTTGCCAAACTCTGATTTTGAGAATGGAGCCTGGAGAAAGGAAAGCCAGATGTAAAAGCCTGTGGAATGCTTCCCAGCACATCATATTGTGAGGCCTTATCAAAAATGTGTCCTTCCGTGCTAGAAATATTACTCCTAAGCTCCCCATGAGATGGATCTCGAGAAGTAAAAGTCTGATTAGTACCTAACCATGTTTGATCCTTATCCCTTGTCTCAGACACGTGTGCTGCAGTATGTTCATTCTCTATTGAGCTATGAGAAAGTACCACAGGAAGCCTTTGAGTAGGAGGAGCCAATTGTAGACCAAAGCCCTGAGACAAAAGACTTTGATTCTGCTGATGATGTGCAACTGATCCATCAGAAGATTCGGTTTCAGGCCCCCTGAAAAATAAATAGCAGTCAGAAAGAAAGACTAGTGTTTCTTGCAATTCCATGACCCTTGACTGGTCCACTTGACAGAACATCAAGAATATTTTGACTACAATAATTTTAAGAAATTGAAGTGAACAGTTGATCTAAGGTCATCTTAGTCATGCAAGAGTATATAGTAGGCGAAGGAAAGAGAGAGGAAATGTAAAATAGGTATCAGCACCAATTAGACCTAAAGTTTAGCACATGCAAATGTAAAAAAAAAAAAATGCTTCATGGTTACCTTTCACAGCAGCAAGCAGAATTTTTAATCAAAAGATGGAAGTGATAAATCATCACTGTTATTTGGCGTCCCTGTGTTGGCACCCCAAATAACAACAATCATTTGCAGCACCCCAAGTAGCATAAAAACAATTAAAAGAGTAATACAAGCAAGAGGGGGGGACTAGGCCAAAAGCCACTAAGAAAACCTACAACGTGGCAAAGAAAATCTATCTTTAAAGAATTACATGACTTAAGAAATCAGGTACATTATCCCACCAAGCAGATAATTTCAACAATAATTAAGCAGGAAGTACCACATGCAAAAGTAAAAAGAATGCATACCATGGTCACCTTTCATGACAGAAGCAAACTATTTCAACAATAACTAAGCAGTATCACATGAAGACACTAAATTTACACAAGTAAACTAAAGCATGAAGAATTTTCAACATTCAACTACCTGGGAGAAATAGTCTTCTGCGGGGCAAAATTCCCAACACTTCTATCAAATGAGGTAATTTTTTTTGACATTTGACCTGGGAGTATGCTTTTTGAAGCATTTTTATCCAAGCTTATTGAGTCGCCCTGAAAATTGGGTACATGTTTCAGTCACACATTGTAAAGGATACAAACAACTCCAGATTTTTCAAGACAGGAAATTTTAAGCAAATAATAGGGACAATAATAGACGTATATAACAAGGTAACTAACAAAGTACCTTATTTATTTCATTACAATTCCTGTCAGAATGACCATAATTTGACTGTCCAAGATAGCTTTGGTCCTGACCTTTAAGCCCTCCAAAGGGCTGATGGGCCATAGGATGTGAATTTATGACCCGCTTGTTTCCATAAGGTTCCACTTCAACACCCAGATCCCCCATTGGGTGATACTGAAATTTACGAGTCACAATAGGTCTTCGATTACCCTGACCAGATAACTTTGGACTATGCAAATCATTGCCATCAAAATTACTATTTTCTCTCATACTACCAGCTCTAGGATGGGAAGGATTAGAGCCAAGACTATCTGCTGATTTTTCCTTTTTGTTAGAGTCCTCTAAATCACGTGTCTCACCTTCTACCTTTCCGTTCTTTGATGATTCCAAAACTACGGGGTTCTTCTCCGTGTGATACTTATACTTTCCTGGAATCTCATTTCTTCTATGGCTCACTGCTGACTCTGCATCCCTCCATACATCAACATTAGGAAGCTGCTTGCTGCTATGCTGGCTGAACCATGCGGTGCCAGAATTTGGCAATCCAGCAATACCATTTGTGCCAGAATCTTCCCCACAAACCTGCATATTACCTGCAGACTTCACCTGTTCCATTCCAACAGATGAAGTAGTATCAGAATCAGGTTCCCATATAGCAGGAACCTGGCCCATCTCCTCATGCATGGGTTTCTCATGATGGGGCTGCAATGAGTGTTCATTTTCATGGATATTGAAATTTGAACTCCTGTCAAATGGTGGTGATTTCATAATATCCCATCCATTAGATTTATTGAAAGGATCACCACTACTATTTCCTGACAATATGGTCTGTTGGTTTTTTTCGAAACCTGAAGAGTTAGCAGCATTTCCATATATAAGACCTCCTTCCGCAAGTTGTTTTTGCTGAGGACTGCAATCTAACCATTTGCCTCTTTCTAAAAACTGTGGCATTGATCTCTGAGAATTATTCGGCAACCTGTTATGCTGTTCATGCAAAGCATCAGGACCTGACTGATGAAACCCAGAAACACCAGAATAATTTTCAGTGGCATTTGGCCTATTAACATCATCAGGTCGAAGGAAAGGTCTTGAATTTATGTTGGATGCAGATGGCAAGTTATTGTCAGTCCAAATAGATTGTTGTTTGCTGCTATCAGTAGTTGAAGGTCGCTCATTTCCAGATGATCGTCCTGTATTCTGGAAACTTAGGCCACTAGACTCCTCTTGTTTGCCTATGTCACCACTAGAAGTTTCTGCTACAGCAGACTGCATAAGTGCACTCCAACTACCACTCTGAATAGATGGAAACCCGCTAAAACTATCTGTACTATCCAGCATATTGAAACCACCTGAATTCCTGCCAAATCCATCCCACAGACTGTCATCTGAACCAAACAAAATCTTCTCTTCAGTTGGATCTAAGGTAGCCACATTCTGTGAAGTAGGAGTCTGCACTAGCATTTTTTCCTGTGACATCTCTACAGATCCAGCAAGTTGTCTCCCGTGAAAATCTTGCATTGGAACAATTCTTTGCTCAGAATTCATTTGCTGCAAGTTCTCCATATTCAGTCCACTACTTATACTGTGAGAAGTAGAACCAAACATACTTTTTCCCTGAAGATCCTGCCTTGAAACTGAAGTGCCATCATTTGTGTTAATTTGGTCTGAAAATGCAGCATATTGATGAGGAGAAAATGAACTATCACCAGCTGATATGTGCTGCATGGCAGATTTGTCCCCATGAACATGAGAATACTGATGTGGGATGGAAACCTGCTGCACTCCAGGCTTATCCGCTTGAACATGAGAATACAGGTTAGGAGAGCCTCTTGAACCAGAAATTGGAACCCCATAAAGAGACTGATCACCCTGATTAGGAGTCAGACCCATTAGACGCAATGCCTGTCCTTGTTCAGGAGATAACATAAGTCCATTTGAGGACCCATGAAGAACTGAAGAGGCACCATGCTGGAGCCAATTAGCATTAGTTGGTATAACTTCAGGCTGCCATATAAGGTTAGATGTCTCATTAACGGGAATGCCACTGAGAGATGCAGAATGGCTTGCAACTGCCTGTTTTGAAATGGAGGAAGTAGGAGTCATAGAATTCTGTTGCTTCACTTCTAATTGATGAAATTGTTGCTGCCTCTGAAGTTCATGCATCTGGTTAAATACTGCTTGCTGCTGTAATAAATGCATTTCATTTATTCCTGACTGCTGTCTAGGTAAAGGTTGAAGCATTGCACTATGCCGTCCACTCATTTGCTGTTGACCTCCAAAAAAATCAAAATTGACGGGAGATTCAGTAGCATCATTCCTAGCCAAGTTTTTCTTGTAGAGTTCAAGACCACTCCCTTGGGACTCCAGCACTGGAATTCCTCTTGACATACTCTGCCAATCAGATTCAGTGTCCATTCCCAGAATGTTAGCTTCATTCTGCCTGGTCTGAAAGACCTGTTGTCCCTGTATATAGCCATTCACAGCTGATTGCTGGTTTGGCAACAAATTTCTGCCAGACTCATGCCTAAAACTAGTCTGTGATAGGTTCAAACCATGTCGCAAATGTGGAGAGCTTGTGTGCCCCTGCTCGGGATCTTTGTTCCAGGAAAGAAAGTTTGATTAGTATTCAATAAAGACAACCTCATAAACAAAAGGAAAAAATTTCAACACAACAGATTACTTATTTAAAACCAATGTAACTATACAAAAAGGATAATACAAATGGAAAAGATATCATGAAACAATTAGAAATCAAAAGATTAAAGTTCGTAGAACCTTTACCTGATTGTTGTTGATTAAAGTTCTTCAAATTGGAAATAAAAGGAACACCAATCGGTCTCTGGCTACCAGCCCACAAATTGTTGCTTAGTCCTGGCCAGTTCCCATCAACAGCTTGAGAATGATATTGTCCCTGGGACAAGTTCTCTTGACCAAAAAAATTATGGACCCTATCTCCTACTTCGTTTCCAGGCATAGATAATCCAGCCCACAAATTTTCAGCACACAACTATTTATATGAAAGTCTAATTGATCAAGGGAAAAAGTTAAAAATATTTGAAAAACTACATAGCAAGAAAATCAAGAAAAGTTTCTCCAAGTATGTATTATGCTGTCCATAAATACACCTCTGAGCAACTACCATTTAACCCTTGAAACTATTAAAACATTCCTGCAGGAAAAAAAAATCATATGGTGTAAATTAACTACCAGAATAATTGCAAAAAAATGTGAAGGTTAAAAATAACATACATGTCACATAAATGTCATACTTGGGCCCTATTAACCAGAGCTCTTTAATGCACAATAAAGAGTACAGAGGATTATGCATAACAGTGACACCTCGCAAGCATAGCCAGTAATATAAAATGCAAAATTAGCTTTCCAAAAATGAATCCAAAAGCAATGTTTCTAATTTGCACACCCTATTTGCAGATTCTGCCCTCTATTTGGAAATAGGTGTGTTCTTCATGTTATGCAAAAATAATCCGTGTTATTGCATTCTGGCAACCCACTAGTATTTAATTATTCCCTCAACTAACTATCCTTAAGCAGTTGATAAATATATCATATTCGTGGTACCATACTACCAGGCAGCAATTCTGCAAATAGAAAATCAAAGCTGCAATTCGTTACAAACACATTACCAGTTAACAGCCCCCAAGGAGTATCCAAAAACTTCAAATCAGCCGAATCTCAAAATTTTCCCCTTTTATCTGCATGTAAACACACAAATTAACAGAAGATATAAATAAGACATTTACCAATTTGTATGGCATCCAAAAGTATAGAATTTTAGGCACAAACCTATTTTTAACAACTAACCCTAAATTAACCAGATGTAATCTACATACATAAATTTTTATACAGTTCAGAGATGAGTTAATGTTTTAATCTTAACCATTCATGGTCATGTACATAAAAGTTATAATCAAATATCCAATATTGAGTAATGTCCTGAAGCCATCATTTTTCACTTATGTTGAAAAAAAAAGGCATACCAAGTAGTTTTACATACACATATTTATGTGAGTATGCACGTGAAACAGTTGTATGCTTCACTCATTTATCTAAGGATGATAATGATTACAGGGAGCACTAAGGTTAGAAATCAGCAAATGACTTTACTTGCCCACATCTGCTGACTAGTTTTGAAGCTAAGGCAAACCAATAACTCGATAGATGTAGAATAAATATACAATTTTTCAATAGCTACATGCAATCATTTCGTGCCATTGACATAATGATCGAGCCACTCTCAATTAACTAGAAAACAGTGAACCGGGCAATTAGACCAAATCAGCATTCTATTCAAAGACCATCTTCTAACCCTATTTCCTAAGTTGTACCACCAATATAGTAGGTGTCCGGAAGAGAGAGAAAGAGTGAAGCAAGTAGAGATATCAAAGCCTCGACCTCTAAATTTGTTAATTCAAATTCTCCAATTTGAGCGGGGAAAATCCTAATAAATATCCTATAGAATTCTCCAAACACCGTAAATTAAGCTTTGGAAAAAACTCATCATCAAAGAAACAAAAAAATTCAAACTCCACTCTCTCATCAGAACTCCTTATCTAAACATAATCTTATCTAGAAATAGACCTCCAAGGGATGCCAAGAATTGGAAGCAGCAAAACAAAAAGTGACGAAGGATCAAACGCTAAAGCTAAAATCTAATCAAACAAATCACCAAAAACAATTTTAATTCCATTTCTTCCGTTCCAGCTCTCCTCGAAACGGAACGAGGCAAAACACACAACAAACAGTGAATTACAAATTTACAATTCCTCCACGAGCTCCAACACCAGCTGAGCTGAAACCAAACAAGAAAACGCACATTCCAGCGAAAACACGCAAGATCGGAAGCACGTGCACAATTCCATTTCCAAAGCAGCATTCAAATCGACGCCACCGCGCAGAACAGCAGAATGAGTTGCGGAGATTGCGCACGCAGGCGTAGATTCGCTCCGTGTTCTTTTCATACTTTTCAATTTTTATAGAGAGAGAAACAGGGAGCTAGGGTTTGTAGAGATAGAAAGAGAGGGCAGGAACTCACAGTGACATTGAGAAGGCTCCATTGAAGCACGGAGCTGATCCTCGAAAGGCGAGCGTTTAGGGTTTGCAGGAGCAGCAACACGGAGGGAAGGGGCGCGTTGGTTTCGTTCTTGCTCGCTCTAGCTCGGACAGATAAAAAGAAGTGATCGAAACAGTGAGTGAAATTTTCAACGAACAAGAGAGGGACAGGTTCGGAGATAGAAGCTGGGTGCTTCGGATCCGAGGCTGGGCCGTTTCTCGCAATTCGGGAAGCGTTTCAAAACGGAAGAAGCTGTGAGAAGAGTTGTTGGGGGTAAACTGGGTAAATAGAAATTCGGGTTGCTATCCAATTGGCTGGCGACAGGTGGCACCAACACGGTGGGACCCACATTCACTGGTCTTATTTGTTCATTTTTCAATTTAAGTTATAAATAGCCATTTCTTACACAATATTTTTCCCCAATTGTCTTCAAATACAGTTATTTTTTCACTTTCCTACTATTACTCTTTGTTAATATCTTACACATTACATGACTAAAAAAAGAACTAAAATATATTTTAAATTATTTTTAATATTTTAATTAGATAATTTAATAATGATTTAAGTTATTTTTTATAATTTTAAAAAATATGAATATACAATGCAAGAGTTCTTGAATTTTCCCAGTGGTAATAAACAAATCAAAATTTATTTTTAAGTATTTCAAACAACAAATTTGTGCTATCTTATTGCGTGTTAAAAAAATCGTTTGTAATATTTTGACTTGCTAATAATCAATTTAGAAAATTTAAAATTATTCAAAAGTTAAAACAGAAAACATAGAACAGCCATTTTTTTGATTTGATTTTAAAAATCAATTATATTTATTTCAAGATTTTTTTTCAAAGATAAAATGTGTAAAAGCAAACAATAACTGAAAAACATAAATATTGAACAAGTGTGTTGTGTTACGATAGATGTTTTCTTCTAACTCATGAAAAAAAAATGTATTATAAAAAAATCACCTCTACAACAAATAATTTACATATAAATTTATTAGATAATCACATCATAATTATTATTATTTTTAATCAACAAACAATAAATAAATACATATAAAATAAATACAAAGGGGTGTTTCAACCCTTATACATAAAGGAATCCGAATAACATTTCTAAGCACCCTACGGTAAAAGCAAACCTATCAATACAAAGCACAAAAATCTTCTACCTTCACGAAAAAAACGTCATACAAACACAAAAACGCTAAACGATTCAACATCAAAGAAGAATTGTGCCTCTCAAACAAGAAAACCAAAAACCAAAGCAAATACAATAAACATAATGCACACTTTTCGGGTCGAGCAAAGGAACGGGAGACCAACCTCTCAATCCACACGATGATCAACGTTTTGTTGCTATAATAATACAAGTAGTTAGACTTTGGACCCAATCTAAAAAAGAAAAATACACCCTTCGAACCTTGTTCTTTAACCAAGTCCATGACTGTACTTGAACCAAAGAGAAATTTTCACTTGCATCCACTTTTGCTTGGTTGAACACTATCTCATTCATATGTTTCCAAATGCACCAAATGATGGAAACTCATACTCATTTCCACAACTTATTACCTTCTTTGCTAAACCAAAAACAATGAAATTGTTCAAAGTGTTCCTTCATAGCAAAATGGTTTACAAAACTGACCTCGATCTAGTTGTGACATAGAATTCCAAACAACATTCGCAATTGGACAAGATATCACAAGGTGGGAAGTTGTTTCCTCATCGCTTCCACATAAAACACACAGAGAATCCACAACGTGAATCGACCTTTTAAGTAGATTTTGTTTTGTAATTATCTTGTCTTGTAATGCCCTCCAAGATAATTATTATCACTTAAGTGTAATCTAATATTAATCCTTAAATGAGATATTATTGATTTTGATAGTAAAGTGGTTATATGTGTGATCAAGTTAAAACCCATTTATTATAAATTTATAACATCTTTTGGATGAAATTTTTTTACAGAAAAATACATTTGTATGTGTCAAATTAAAAGCAATAAGGTTGTTGTTGTTTGGAAAAAAATTGGTTGCATTCTATTTTTGATAATCTATTATTGAGAATTTAGTGTTAATAGTCTAATACAATTAAAAAGACTTTTTCATTTTAAGTATTTTTATCATAATAAATAATATTAAGTTTTGAATTATTTTATCTAAGTCGTTTATCACAAGAGAAGGTGATATGCCATGTTAAGTCATCAAATCATCAACAAGATCAATTGTGAGTGCTTCAAGTAAGTCACTTGCTACATCAAAAGATAAGAAGCATAAAAATAATTGTGTTACCATACAATACATGAATTCATTTAAATTCATTAAATTGTTTAATAGTTACTTATTTTACTTGTGTCTTCCTATGATGATTCTGACACATCAGTACACCCAACAATTAAAGAACTATGATGAGTGCATGAATGAAAACCAATAAAATGTCCAAGAAAGGTATAATTACTTTATTCGTCCCTGCATTTAGGGTCAATATCCAATTTAGTATTGTTCCTGCCAGTTGACCAGAACGTGCTTCGTGCGTAGCTGCGACTCGCGCAACAAGGACACCTTCGTCTTGGTTCCAGATCTTCACCCTACACCGTCGTGAGTACCTGAAACAGAGAGAACAAAGGGTGCCCTCGCGGCCGTTTGCACTCCGACGATCAAGTCAGCAAGTAGAAAACATCAAACACCTCCGTATTGGAGCACCGTAACTGTGATGCTCTGAAGGCGCGTAACTGAATTGTAACTAACTTTTCTCTCTCTCCAATCACTCGTGCGTACAGTGTGTACAAACGTGTAAAGAGTAAAAACGTACCTCACTAAGCTTTCAGAGAAGCTTATATACCTTGGGTTTCAGTACTTACTGCCACGTGGCCTTTATGACTTAATCGCAACTCCACGTGGAAGGCCTTACGACGCTGTAACCCAACTTAGGGAAATCCCAGTGTGTAAGTCTTCCTTCCTCGAAATGCTTTAGGCGCAAGGGGTGACTTCCTGGGTGCCAACTCATGCGCCCCAGCCTCTAGTCACTTGCCCTAGGAGTGTATCAGTCTTCCTCTCGTACCATGCACATGGATTACCCCTGGGCGTGGCCCTCTCCCAGGTCATATCTGTCCCAGGGATTCTCCAGAGGTGGCGTGGGTACTTCACAAGTCAGGTTACACCCTACTGGTACTGGGGATATGGCCTTGAAGCCACCTTTCTTTTTTCTCTATTACTGTTCAGAGGTACCGGGGCCCGAGGCCTCCTCGTCCGTACCGTGGGCTCTTGTTGGGACGCCCCCTCCACGATCTTCCCTACCCGTGGGTATCGGAGGGTGTCATCATCCGAGCCGAAACTTACTCTCAGAATAAAGGGTCGTGCCTTCAAGGTGGGAGACGCTTCAACCTGGCGACGCCCAAACCTGGCGAAGCCTAAAGCGGTCAACCCACTGACTTTCCTCCTTGGGGCCCCCCTTGGTGGGTCCCACCATATGTTTGACTTTGACCTTGGTCAACGCCCGGGGACAGGTCGGTACAAGTACAGTGGTTTTTAAAAAAATCAAATTGGTCCATATGTTTTTTAAAATGTATACAAATTAGTCATTTACGTTAAGTCACATCTTACGACGTCAAGTGTTTCTTATGTGACAGAGAGGTGAGATTGAGAGATGTGACGTGTCAAGATCAGGTGCTAGTGTGGCAGTGGAACCATTGAAATTGGGATTGGAACTGTAGAGGAATTGAATCCCTTCAATATAATCATGCGCTAGCACCACCTTCTTCCTCCGCGACAAAATCGTCAGAAACATAACCACTTCTTCTAGAGATGAGTGACCTAACCCTAGCAAGTGCCCAATCTCGTGCACTGCCACTACTTCCAAATTCACCGTCGTTGACAGTGTCCAGTGTGTCACGTCGCCAGAAACCACCTAATCCTCGTCAGCATCCAGGTGGAACCTCCCATTCGTCGGCGAGAACACGTGTGCCAACATCCCCAAACTATCGTCGAACGGCTCCCCGTCGTCGTGGTCACCGCTGAAGAAACAATCTCGATATCGGTGTTGAAGTACGACACTGTTTCACGAAATGTTAACAACGTCATCTCCACCCGTCAAGCAAAGGCGGTAGCGAAACGCCTTTCACAATGTCGTTAAGGTTTGAGCTTTGACCCATTCACACTTTTCAAGAACAAAAGATGATGAGCTGAGAATAGTGGCAGAAGTAGACGCCATTGTTGAATCTTATCTCAGCCACTACCAACCTCTCTACTACACATGTAATCCCTTTCTCTACTTTTATAACTCTCCAACTCCTATTTCTTTCAGTTGAGGCTCCTTACTTTACACGTGGATGATAATCTTTGCTCTCACATCACACCCCTTTCATGGTTCAAATGCATGCTTTTTTTTCTCATCTTGTCCTATTCCAATGCATTAGTGCACATTCAATGACACCATTTGTTGTTGTTGTTGTTCTTCTTCTTCTTTGTTTACCAATAATTATTAAAATGTTAAATAAGAAAGGGAACTTTTCAATAACTATTAACCAAACATTTTGATTAAATTGAATGCGTCCATTTCAAGGCTTTTCATCTTGGAAGAAGACGTTTTTTGAGTAGAGAGTTATGGAGGCGGAGCCACAAGGATGATGGGTGACACCACGGGAACAACTGTAGGCACAAGCGCAGGGGGAGAGCTCATTGGCATTTCAGCCAAAGGGGACGATGTTGAAGGCTTGGTCGGTGGAGTGGGACCCGCAACGGTGGGAGGAGATGCTATCGACGATGATGCGGAGGTTAAGGCCTTAGGGGACGCCACCACTTGACACGTCACATCTCTCAATCCCACATCTCTGTCATATAAGCAACATTTGACACTGTAAGGTGCGACTTAACAAAAAGGACCAATTTGTATACATTTTAAAAAACATAGGAACCAAATTGATTTTTTTTAAAACCACTGTACTAAATTCAATATGTAGGGACGAATAAGGTAATTATACCATCCAAGAAACTATAATTTCAAAAATAATTACTAAAAGCATGACAAGACAAATATGTTAGAAAATTGTGTAAATTAATTTTATAATGTGACTTATGTTAAATAGATTTTGGGTTTGGGGCTTAAATGTGATTTCATAATATAAAATAATTCATTGGTTAATGTGGGAGGTAGTGCCTCTGCAAAGAAGGTTGTATCACTGTTGGCCATCAAAAAATGGTGTGACGAGAAAATAATTGCAAGAGATAAACTGAGAAAATGTGATTGAAGAAATTACTCACATAGGGACTATCATGGATCCATGTAAGTATCTATCTCTATTATAATTGAATGTATGGTATGTGAGAATCATATATTGTAAGATCCTTATTATATGCATTATTGTAGCTTTGATTTTACATGTGGTATCAGAGCATGATTGCTCAAATTTATGATTATCCATGGATGATGTTTTTTCCCTGTTTTATGAACCCTAATTTAAAAATTATGAATATTGCAAAGAAAATGATAGCATTTGAGGATAAATTTTATGGTTTAATTTATCTCCTTATTTCCACTACGTTATGAATTGATTTCAAATTAAAATCACGAAATCTCAAGTCTTTTGAGGCACCATAACTCATGAATTTTGTTTTATTTGAATGCAAAATATAAGGGTTACGATATTATTTAAGGAATTAATTGTATGTTAAATTTGTAATCGTAAAAAATGATCAAAATTGTTATATTAATGATGAATTTATTTCAATTACCTATAGAATGGATGCTAAATTATTGGTTTGTGAGTTAATTGTAATCTATTATTATAAGACATTTATGGATCATCCAAAGATTAATTAATTGTTCTTATAATCAATGGATATGATTGTTAGTAGTGAGTATGCACTATTAACTTGATTTATATATCCAAAGATAATAAATATTTCTAGTTGATGCATATGTCTTACCGAATAATGTTCATATTATTAGCATCATTATGTTTTGTGTATTAATGTATCACCTCCAAAGGAGAACATTAGTATGCATAGAATGTTTATTTGATATATGATTTTTTTTTTGTATGTTTAAGTTATGACTCAGAGTATTAATGTTTAGTATGTGTTAATTCAAGTATTTGTTAATGTCTCTTTACATTCACATGTTAAGTTTATGTGAATGTTCAAATAGACTTAGCCTGATATTTATGCGAATGAGCATAACAAGTAATATGAAATCTACTCTTCCTAAAACTGAAAGTGCAAAAATAATTATGAGATTTATGGAAGAGCGTTCCCAAATTGTTAATAAGTCTTTTGTCGGGAAATTATTGAGTATATTAACTACCATGAATTTTGATGGTTCTCGTACTATGCATGAACATGTCATCGAAATGACAAATATTACAACAAGACTTAAGTCTCTTTGAATGATAGTGGATGAAAGTTTTCTTTTGCAGTTCATCTTGAACTCATTACTGTATGAGTATGGTCATTTTAAAATATACCATGAAAGACAAATGGAATGTGCATGAATTGCACAATATGTTAGTTCATAAAGAGATCAAACTTATGAATCAAGGAAATCACTCAATTTATCATGTGAATAATCAGGTAGTTGGAAAGAAAGTCCATAAGAAACATGGAAAGGGTAATGGACCATTAAAGATTAATGAAGCATCATCTAAAATCTATAAGAAAAATGAAAAATGTCATTTATGTGGGAAATATGGACATTTTCAGAAGGATTACCCTAAATGCAAAACTTGGTTTGAAAAGAAACGAATTCCTTTCAACTTGGATCATAAACCCAAATGAGAAATTTGTTTTCATGAGGAATATAGTGAATGTTCCAGTGGAAGCTATTGGGATTTATCATTTAATCCTTGACATTGAATTTCATTTAGTCTTGTTTATGTATCTAGTATTTCTAGGAATTTAGTTTATTTGTATAAACTGGATGTTGTTGGATACTCTTTTAAGTTTGAGAATAGTTGTTTCAGTTTGTACAAGCGTACTTGCATGATTGGATCTGATACACTTTACGATGGTTTATATAAATTGAATCTTGATAATTTATATGCTAAAACTCTTATGACCTTGCATCATAATGTTGACACTAAACGTAATTTAGTGAATGAATGTTTTGTTTACTTGTTGCATAATGTTTACTGTTGCCATAAATAGTATAGAATTTGTTTGATTTCTTTAATTCTACGCTAAAACCTAACCAAAGTTCCCTTTTGTGTGCCTACGTTGTTTCTAGCTTTAATTTTGTTTTAGTGTCTTGTAAAACATTATTCCAGTGTTGTCACACTTGAACTCTTCAATTTGACATTCTTAATTTGAGTCTTTCTTGATTTGAGTGTTAATTACACCTTTTGAGATGAAATTTCATCCTAGTTTATAATCTAGTAAAAACAACTTTTTTTTAATGTTTATTGTAGGTTGATGTTTGACCCTAGAGGAAAATAATAAATCAACTAAGAATGACTATTGTTATTGAGCATCACTCAGATATGAGGACAAATCCTTCTAAGGAGGGAAGATATTATGTAAATCATTCAGCCTCAAAAGGATTGGCTAAGAGGATAAAAGAAGATGAAGCCTCATGGAGGGAAACACCCATGTTTGAAAACTCTTTTTCTTCTTCTTAATTTTGTAAATAATTGTATAGAGTAGTTTAGAAATATATTTTAGGCTAAGAAGAATAGGATTTTGGGTCTTATATTTTGGACCAAGTAGCATAGAATTTTGGGTTGTTGACCTTCTATCAACAACTCTTTTAAACGTCCACTTATGAAGCTTACAAGTGGCATCACATATGAAGCTTGTCTCCAATAAGGCGCCACATGAGTTTCCAAGAAGGTGCCACATGGGAAGTTGTTCTCGAAGTTTATTTTTCCACTTGTCCACCTCTAATTGGAGAAGACTTTGAAGCTTGGACAACAAGTTATTGATGCCACATGTTAACTTATGAGTGGGGAGGATTTGTGAAGCTAGTGTCACAAGTTTGGACTTCTAGAGTAGTATAAATAAGAGTGTAAACTCATGTAATTTTTAGCTTGGACTAAGAATTGTTATGCTGCCAAAATTCTTGTAGTTTTTTCTTGTTCTTAGGCTCTCTCTAAAGTAGTATCATTTGTAAGACACTTATAGATTTTCTCCTAAGTGTTGACCTAACACCACTTAAGAACACAAACTTCAAATTCCACTTCTTTCTCAATAACATAAATATGCACTTTTACATGTATTCCGTTGCCTTCATATTTCATTAAGAAATATTCAAATTCAAACCAAAATCTCTTGAAGAAAAACTACTAGTTACATGCAAGGTGAAGTTGCATTGTGTTGGAAAAATATGTACATATCCTTTGTCCTGTACTAATAATGCCTTTTTAGTATAAGGTTTTAAAAATAATTTATTAAGCATAAGTCATTTTTGTGATAGGGGATATAATGTTTTGTTTAACAAAGACACATGTATAGTAAAAACTAGTGAGAAAACTCTTATCTTTTATGCAAATAGACAAAGAAAATTGTACAAAATAAAGTTATGTGATATATCAATAAAGGAGAATCAATGAGTATGAAGAATGACCATGCAATTTTGAGGTTAATATCGAAGTTGTTGAAACATGGCCTCATACAAGGCTTACCCAAAATGTTCTTCAAAGATGATCTTCTTTGTAAAGCTTGCATGAAAAATAAGCAATTAAATTGTCATTTCAAAGTAAGATCACAGTTTCCATATAAATTTCCCTTTTGCATGTATAATTTGTAAAAGATGTGGTCTAATTAAAGTAAATGACTATACTAGATGAACATGATTTAGGTTCTTAATACACAAGGACGCGTCTTTATAAACATTTATATAAATTTTGAAAAAAGATTGAAAAGGAAAAATGTTTATCTATTATCTTTAACAAAAATGATAACGAGAAAGAGTCCATAAATGAATATTTTTAATGTAGAATTTAAAAATGTGCAACTTTTTTAAATTAATACCTTCGATCATGATGTAATCCATAAAATTGGATAACTAACCAATTGAATTGGCATGTAGATGATTCCAAATGTTCCCTTTCACATGATGATTTTTTTTTTAAAATCTTTTTGGTTACCTTCTTGTGAATCTCAAAAGTGTGCATTATCATCTCCTATTGTTCCTTATTGTTTGTTATCCTTTTCAACTTTTTTCATTAGGGTCACCATTTAAGTAAAAGAGTGTAGAGAGTAGAAAAAAACCCATATTAAAGTCACTAAGAGATTAACCATAGAAGGAGTCCAAGAACTAAGAATCCTTGTCTTGATGATGAGAAAAATCCCCAAAACTTTCAATTTCTTTTTGTAGAAGTATGAAATCTAAAAGTTTAGTGGATTTGAGGATTTGAGAGGAGATAGTTACCTCCTCTTTAAAGAAGAGATGATGAAGAAGTTAATATATATATAATATTGCGTTTTTAGATAAATTTAGATAATAAAGTGATATCTACTTAGTTTTGAAATTTGAAAAAACTGTATACTATTGACATGGTTGTGCAATGAAAATTAAAATAAAGAAAATAAATATTGTATTTTGGACATTGAATAAATAAATATTTATTTTTATTAATAAAATTTACATTTTAAGGAAAAATATTTATTTTTGTAGTAGTCTAACTTACGGTTCAAAAAATAGTAATTAAGAGTGAGAAACCTTACATCATAACACTTGATTTAAAAACCAACAAATTAACTACGACAAAAAACTAACGATATAATAAATTTTTTAAGAGACTCGTGAATTTTTGTTATTAAAAAACCAATTAACATTTGATACCATCTTAAGAAAGTCCAAAGTAGAAGATTTATTTCTATAAATTTAGGTTAACTTTTTTTCTCTAAGGCCAACCTAGGGCGCGCAGGAGGTAGTTTTTTTGGGATGAGACCAGCCATTCCCAATAAATAAGCATGGAATCGCATCATCGACACTAAAAGCGTGACTGGTACGGTGCGTTTCCGGAGCACAGCACAAGAACAAAGAAACACAGCTTCGGAGTTGAAGCGGTTCCGTCGAAAACCTCTCGTGCCTAGGGTTTCTTCTCTCGGAAGCCATGGGAGGCGAGGAGAAGCGCCACCAGATGATGCAGAACCTCTTCGGCGACCAATCCGAGGAGGAGGAAGAGCTCGACGTCGATTCCGAGCACGAATCCAACCCCCAAATCAATTACCCATCTGTACGCTCCCAATTTCATACTCCTTTTCCTTGTACCGCGTTTGGATCCCTACCCTAACCGTTTTTCCATGTTTTCGCGTTTTGTTTTTCAGGACGAGGGAGAGGGAATGGGGGAGCAGGAGGGAGAGGGCGAGGTGGAGGGTCAGGGCGAGGTGGAAATCGAGAGCGAGGGAGACGGAGAAGGAGAAGGAGAACACGATCGCGAGAGCGAGGGCGAGAGGGAGCAGAGCTCGCAGGAGGTTGAAGTGGGAGAGAGAGAGGAGAGTGAGGGAAGAGACTCGGATAGTGACGCCAAAGATGACGGTTATAGCCAGCGTGGCGTCACGAGTAAGCGCCGGGACGACGTCGTTGAGAGCGGATCTGAGAGGTCGGAGGAGAATCATTACGATCACCACGACGAGGAGGAGGAAGAAGTCGACGAAGCTAGAAGCCCAAGGTATGATGTTTCACGAAAATTGTGGACAAATGTGGCTGAAGTATGTATTTGATATTTCTGGATGGTTGATGTTTTCCATTGTTAGTGTTGAGATGCATGTTGACACATGTTTCGTTTATTAGGGCATAGGATAGAACACAGGGTATTACTGGTGGTGACCTAAGACTTTTTGTGCTTAATTATTTTGTTTTTTCAGTTTTGGGATTCTAACGCACCCTAGTTTGACAAATTCATCCTCTCTGCTAATTACACTTAACATTTTCTAACTGATAGGATGAACTTGTTGTACAGCTCATAATTAGAGGACCGAATTGAAACAGAAAGGAAGTTGGAGGGCCGAAGTGAAAAATTAAATCAAACGTCAAAGAACTAACCTTGCCAGTTTTTTGTTAACTGCTGCATGACATTGAGACTGATAACTTTTTTTTTTTTTAAATGTAGTGTGTCGCCCAGAGATGAAAAAGAAGATGAGACACGTGACATGCATTCGGCCCCTGAAATTCGTGATGTATTTGGTGATTTTGACGATGATGAAGATGAGGAAATGGGGTATGCTGTTCAGCAGGACATTGAACAAGATTCAAATGTGAGTAAAGGTGCCAATAGAGATATTGGTTTCAATAATGACATTTTCCTTTATCTGTGAATTGCCCTAATTGATCATATAACTGATTTCCTGCCCCCAGAGATATCCTGTGGAGGAGGAAGGAAGTTACGGAAAGAACCTGAGACCAGAAGATATACTTGCTGATGAAGATCACCAGTATGAATCAGAGGAGGAAAACTTTGAGATAAAAACTAAAGAGAAGCCACTTGGACCCCCTTTAGAGTTGGAAGTTCCATTACGACCTCCTCCAGCTCTTCCAGAAAAGGTATGCTTCTAATCATGTTCATCTTCCATTACGAGTGAGAACCCTTTATTTTTATTTTATATTTTACTTTTAAATTAGCTTTAACTTTGCGGCTGGAAAACATGAGTAATTTTCACTCCACTTTTGTGTCGTTAACATTGTTGTGATAAAGAAGTTGGCATGCGTAGTGTGTGAGTGAATCCTGAATTTGAAGTGTTTAAGGAAGTGGATCTTTTAACAGTTTCTTGATAAGTTCCCCTTGTCAAAGTTGGTGACATGTTCCAAATTAGATGAGGATTGTACAACGTCAGGTTATATGACAAGAAGGTCATGCATGATGAATACGTGATATCACTCAGTTTTATGTATAGATGTGTTGCCTTTTCTAATGATGGGCATTCGGGCAAGATATGTAGAATTTCACTATTCAGCCACTTGTATTTTAATCTCTCTCACTCTCTCTCTATATATATTGGCAGATGAACATGATTAAAGTTTCCAATATTATGGGTGTTGATCCAAAACCATTTGATCCTAAAACATATGTGGAAGAGGATACTTTTGTAACTGATGAATCTGGAGCCAGAAAGCGCATTCGGTTGGAGAACAATATTGTACGTTGGAGGACTGCTAGAAATCCTGACGGCACAGCATCTGTAAGTAATTGTATACCGTTTCTTATGCATGCTATCAATTATAATTTCTGTGAACTCTAAATAATTGCGATGAAGAAGATTCTGACATTTTTGTGTAACTTCTTAACTGCTTTTACATCATTTGTATTCCTTTCTACTACCTTTTACTCTTCTAATTATGTCATATAAAATGTTTTTGAATTTTGAGCTTAATATTGAGATGGATTCAGGATACAATGGCCAAATATATTCTTTAAAATTCTGGAGTCTACAATTTCTTGTGTATAAATTCTGCCCTTTGCTTGCAAAATCTGATTTAGTTTTGATGTGCATGGAGATGTCCATGATTTTTTTGAACTGTAGTAGATTTATAATATGTTAAGGAAGTTTCTGATATTTTAAGGATACGGGGGATCAAATTTGAAGCTGCTCATCATTAGGGCCAGGAAGTACTTCAATAAAGTCATTAGTACTAAATAGGAATAACATGCTCCATGTTGTATTATGTTTAACCTTTAACTTTGTAGAACAACCAAAGCCTTTTCTCACCAGGTGGGTTGGTGATATGATATGACATGTCATTCATGATTAGGTTGCAGTATATCATTTTTTACAAAAAATGTATCATGAATTTTCTATTACTGTAGTATGAAAGCAATGCCCGCTTTGTGAGATGGTCTGATGGCAGCCTGCAGCTTTTAATTGGGAATGAAGTTCTTGACATATCAGTGCAAGATGCCCAGCATGATCAAGCACATCTTTTCCTTAGACACGGAAAGGTGAATTTCTTTACTCCCGTGGATGTCTTGATAAATTACTGTTTCCCCCTAATTATCGATGTTTACATCCTTACAGGGAATCCTTCAATCACAAGGAAGGTTATTGAAGAAAATGAGGTTTATGCCATCTTCCTTGTCATCAAATTCCCATCGGCTGTTGACTGCCCTTGTTGACTCAAGGCATAAGAAGGTTTACAAGGTTAAAAACTGCATTACTGACATTGATCCTGAGAGGGAAAAAGAGGAAAAAGAGAAGGTATAATCAATAATTCAATAGTTACATTACATGCTTAGTGTCTCTTGGGTACCATCATCTAATTTCTCTATATCTTTTACAGGCTGAAAGTCAAAATATCCGGGCTAATGTGCTTCTTAACCGAAAGCGTGAGAAGGTGAGCCGGAAGTATACTCCAGCTGTAGATAGGAGGCGTCAACTTTCTCCTGGGTTTTTAGAGGATGCATTGGACGAGGTATAATTTTTAGTTTGTTTCCCCCATAAAAGTCTGTTTTTGCTTTGCTCATGTATCTCCTGCAATTCTCTGTAAGCATATCTGCGTACATAAAACTATGACAGTTCCATTATTTATCTATCTTTCTTTCGTCCAGGAGGATGAAGCAGAATACTATGATTCTCGTCGTTCTCAGCGCCGCTTTGAGGATGATTTGGAAGCAGAAGCCCGAGCAGAGAAACGAATTATGAATGCCAAAAAGGTATTGTTTCTTAGTCTCCAGGAAGTTGTATGGATGTCGATTGTTTTGGCATTTGTCATTTGATGAGGGTTATTTTCTGGAATTTAGTCACAGGGACCTAGAGACATCCCTCGTAAGTCTTCTTTCCCACCTCCTAAATCCTCTCGAAATCCAATGGGTTACCCTGATGATGAGAGAGAGGAGTCTGAGTATGAAACTGATGAAGAGGAAGATGAGAGGCCTCCACCACGCAAGAGGGATGAGGATACTGAGCCAGAGTATGAGGACGATGAAGAAGAGGAAGATCACTATGAAGAGGCAGAACAAGTTAATGATGCATCAGATGAGGAGGAAGAGGAGGTACTGCATATTTTATTAAAACAATACATATTTAAATATTTGGCACTAGGTCCATATAGGTACTTCTATTTAATTTCAATTTGCTTCTTATCTGGTCCTCCATAACTGTTAATAAGAATATATATTCCATGTGATTAGTTCATGTAGTTTCATTGTTTTTAAATCTTCCCCATTTATAATGTTTCCATTCTACGCACTGGTTTGTACTGTGGAGATATTTTTATTTTTGTTTACAAGACTGCTCTACGTGTGTCCTCTTTGTGCTTGTATCTTGTGGGTAGGGTGAAAGTTCATAAGATGATGAATGCATTGCCTGTCAGATATTTTATGCATATGGACTTCTCTCTTATTGTCAAGTGTCACAACTATGGATGAAATCCCACGACATTTTCAAAACACCCAACATGTTTCATCAATGTGTTGGCTATCCTTATTCCCTTTTTTTTTTTTCTTGTAGTGTTTCCTGCCCTAATTGTTGTACTTCCTTGAGTAATAAATTTAGTTGGAAATAAGGATATTCGATTGCTATGCTGTGGTTTTGAAACTAGTTGGATGTTTTCTCGCAGGAACCAAAGCAAAAGAGTAAGGAGTTTAGAGGCAGTGCCAAGAGGAAGGGGGGATTTGAATCTGATGAGGACTCTCCTCCAAGGAAAACAACCACCCATCGACGGATGGCAGTTGTGTATGATAGTGATGAGGAATGAACTTCCTTAAGCCATATTTCACGGTGAGTAGTCTTAGTCTCTAGAATTTGATTACAATACAGTGCAAGAGTTTCAACTTCAGGGTCATGTATACAAGATTGTTCAATTTTTAATAATTATTTTAATTTTACTTGTCATATTATAAGTGATTTTTAATTGATTAAAGGTGTGGAGTTTTTTTATGCGGAAAGTATATGAAGATTAAACTCTAATAATTAAGATTTTTTCCTTTAGCAATGAATTGACGAGCCATAGGCAAAAGAGAAAAAAATTGTTAAATCGTTCTACCTTCTCCCCCTCACTCTATTATTATTGGTTGATAAATTATATTTTGTTATTTTAAAATAGTATCTGAATGGTCCTTGCCTTGCTGTTCAGGGAAGGATGCGCATAAGACTGCAGCAAAGGCTGAGACGACTCATTCTTTTTCATTTATAGCTACAATTTTAATATTCATCCTTGTATACATAAAGCAGAGTCTGATGATATATTGATGTAGTACTCAGTCTCAGCCTCTCGTCATAATATATGTTGTTGACTCTTGATAATGGTTTTAAAAAAGATGAGTGTAAATAAGTTTGTTCTCTGTATTTTCCGTTCGCAAACCTTTATCCCTGAGTAATGGAATCGGTGTCATTAGTGTTTGCGACTTCATATTTCCCTTTGATAAAAAATGAATCAAAGAACATACACAGTCCAGTTCTAGGAGACAAGAAAACAACAGTTTTTCCATATGCATATTCAAAGACCAACGTCCAAATTTCCTTGTAGATGTTTCGAATAGTACAGGAAGTTAGGTTTAGTTTTTATTTAATGAATTCTATAGAGATTAGAGAATGTGACGTACTTCGGTCGCATTACAAAATCATATGAAATTTTAAGACTTCTGAAAGAACAACAGACCAATGTGCTACTCGGGCTCCCAAGGATTAAGTAATTTCTTTTGCATGAGATTGAATCCTATCTATATGCATGAACAAGAAACTTCACAACTTTTGTGAAATTTTAAATTCACTAAATTTCATATACTTGTTTGTTTTTTTTGTTTTGTTTTTTTACAACAATTTAAATATATTGAATTTTAATTTTATAAATTGAATAAATTATATCCATTACACAATTTATTTTAATTTAAGTATAAATAATGTTAGTAATATTAGCTAGCATAAATGTTAAATAGGTTTTATTAAATGGTTTTTCTTATGTATCTATTTTTTAACCTCTTAGGACTGTTTCTTCCTTAATGTCCATACGTTGTTTTGGTACCTCCATTTGTGCCACCTACAAATTTCAGATTATATAATTCAGAATGATATTTTGGATTATATAATATGAAAGTATGGCCTTGAGAGTAACTTTTGGATCATGTAATTCGGACACACATTTAAAAAAATGGCTTTTAGATTGCATAATCTGAAAGTTAATCTCATATTAAAAAAGACTTTCGGATTATGTAATCCAGAAACTAATCATTCATCTAAAAAAAAAGACAAATTTGAAAAATGACTTTTAGATTGTGGAAATAAAAAAAAAATTATGGAGTGTGAGAAGAAGAACTATGGAGGTGCAGGAACGTCGGACCTTAGATATATCTCTTTTTGTTGTTTTTTTTAGTCTTTCCTCATCTCATTGCATAGCTGAACAGCTTCTCTTCATATTATGAGAACTAAATGAGGAGAATTAAACTCTCTAAATAATATTCTTTTTATTTATTTATCTTGATTTGATACTAGAGTGAGTCTCGTTCTATTTTAGTCTTATTCAAGAATATGCTGTCCAACTAATATATGTTGTTATTTATCATCATAGCTTTTTTTCCCAGCCTCATAGGGTTTGCTAGACCTCTTGATTCCTATTTTGCCCTTTGATTCTCCATTTCTAGTTTGGTTGAAGGAAAAATATGTCATTTTTCATCATGATTTCTCTCATTAATTGTTTTGTTGTTCACCTCAGTTCAATATGTCTTCTGCACTTGCCACCTTCTTTCTAAAACTCTTAACACCACTTAAAAAAACCTAATGGAAAAAAGTTCTCTCTCATTTGAACTATGGTTCCTTGGCCAAGATTTTCATGACCACCTAAAGAAGATGGAAGAAAAGTACCGTGAAATTAAGCTAAACAGTGGAAGAAACACATATTGTCAATTTTGTGCTTTATTGTGGTAATTTGTGGAACTAAAAATAGTGGGTACACTCAGATCTTTCGTGATGTGCAACTCATTTTGGAAAAAAACTCAATATATTTTTTTTCAAATGATAGTCAACACATTTATAACTCTACCAAAAGACTGATCTCTATCAAATAAACAAATCACGACATGATATCTTTTATGATTGGAGCTAAAATAGCCATAAAAAAATTGAAGATGTTTTTGGAGGTTGAGTAATTAGATGAGATTAAGAGGAAGCTGGATACATTTTATACAATTTTGATTCTTTATGGCATGAATTCAATTTTTGATATAAATAAACTTTTAACCGGTCACAAAGTTCGGTCTATGAAAAGTCTTCGAGTTCCAACTCTTCCAAGCAGTAATGTTTAAGAGCATTGATAAATCTTATATCATGATATCTACACGTGCAAGAGGAGCATTTATTTATATCATGATATAAATAAATCTTATAAAAAATCATTTATTTAAAAATTTGGTTTTTATTTTGATCTTTATTTTATCAATTTTTTAAATTAGATATCCATTTTATTTACATGGATTTTAGAAACTAAAAAATTCAAATTTTCGTTTTTAACTCACCACGGGTACATATTCCATTCGCCCAATCATCGCCAATGCGTCTTCAGTTCATCCAATCATCGTCAACGTGTCTTTTGTTCGTCTAATCACCGTTGTCGTGTTATCCAATCACCTTTTTTGACAACATCGACGTTCTCCTCACCTGACATTGGTGCTTCAACACTTCAACCTTGTCTTAGTGAAACCCTTGTGCCGTTATTGGTGCGTTCATCTTGCGACACCTTTGGCATCTTCTTTGGCATCTTCCTTAGCCAAGTTCGTCCTCCTCCAACACCTATTTGGTCTCACTGCACACAATACATAAAAACAACATGGTGTGATAAGGGATGTTCTCAATGCACGTAATGAGTCATCAATATAACTAAAGGTAAAGTAGTTCAGTTCAAATTCTCCAACGAAGAATACCAAGAATATTTGAGGTTGAAATATAAAACTTGCCATAATCATCTACAAACCCCAACTTGTCAACAACTTACATCTCACAATTTGTGAAAAGTCAAAGTCAATGGATGGTTGACTCAGGTGCTTCTAATTATATTTATGATAATACGTCTTTGTTCTCCTCCAGTTTTTTCCTAAAATTCTCACCTCATAAATAAGACATTTAATTTGGTACCAACATTATAATTTATTATAATTTTTTTTATCTGAATTTTATTATAAAAATATATTTACAAATGTATTATAATTTATTCTCCACAATTTAAACTTACTATAAAATTACAAAAGAAAAGCAAAATAATGTTACAATTTTACATTTATTTTACCCATAATATTTACTTACATCAAAATACCTATAAAATATTTTATTTCATTCTCTTTATATTTATATTTCTTCATAAATTTTTACATATTTAATTTTTAATTTTCAAATTTTCTTCTATTTCAATTTTATAACTATTTAAATTTTCTAAAATTTTATAAATATTTAAAATTTATTCTCCCCATTTTTAATTAAAATTTTCAAAACATATTTTACTTTAAAAAGTTTTAAAAATTATTTTATTTTATTTGATTAATTCTTAAATTTATTTTTATTTTATTTTATATTTCTGTTTTTCTTTTTCATTCACTCTAGACAAATAAACAAAAAAAAATTAAAAACACCATCCCTAAAAACCAAATTCTAAAAGAGTTTATTTTCGATAATACAAAATGAAACCATAACAAAAGATTATAATAGAAAAATAATACTAAATAAGAAAATAAAAAAAAATGTTGAGTAAATAAAACTAAAAATAGTGCACGTCAAAACATTTCTTCACCCAAACAAGCAAGGATCATGATCAAGCATTTAACAAGTTCAAATAGTTCCTATAACTCACCTAGTTTGTATCTCTGTTTCCAGGCTTTGCATACCTATGAAGAGACCTTGTGGAACAAGCTGAAAAGCTCGACCCGGTTATTGGAAGGGAGGAAGAAATACGAAGGATTGTGACATTTTATTTAGAAGGCCCGGTTTTGATTGGTGAACCGGGTGTGTAAAAACTGTTGTGGTGGAAGGGTTGGCTTAAAGGGGATGTTCCTAGTAATCTTGCTGATGTTAGGCTCATAGCATTGGACATGGGTGCATTGGTTGCGGGCGCGAAGTAGGAGTTTGAAAAGCGGTTGAAGGCAATTTTGAAGGAGGTGGAAGAGGCTGAGGGGAAGGTTATTTTGTTCATTGATGAGATTCATTTGGTTTTTGGTGTTGGGAAAGTTGAGGGTTGCATGGATGCTGCTAATTTGTTTAAGCCTATGCTTGCGCAGGGTCAGTTGAGGTGCATTGGCGCCACCACACTCAACGAGTATAGGAAGTATGTGGATAAGGATGCAACCTTGGGAGAAGGTTTCAGCAGGTGTATGTGGCGGAACGAGTGTAGTTGATACTGTAACTTCGTGGTTTGAAAGAAAAATACGAAGGTCATCATAGTATCATAGTGTAAGGATTCTTGATCATGCTTTGGTTGTCGCGGCTCAATTGTCTAGTCGCTACTGGTATGTGTTGTTCTGTTTTAGTGTATTATGTAATTGGAAATTTAGTAGATTATTTTTGGTTAAACTATATGATTACTTTTCTAGTTATCTTCGTTTTAGTCCTCGTTTGCTTTGTAAAGCTGTTACAAATTTTCAAGAATTAAAACTTACAAATTTTTGGTTGGCTTTCCGTTGTAGTGATGTTTCACTCTTTTCCAATAGTTGTAATTATATTTTTATATTTTCATCCCAGCTGGTGTTTTTTCATAACTCCATGTACATTAAATATATACAAATGTAGGTAGATTTTGTCTCTCTAAATTACAAGCTAATTATATAGGATTCACTAATCATGAGATTCTATCATTATTAAATTAATAACATATAATTGCGTACAATATAACGTACAATAATTGCATAAAATATTTGTATATAATTTTGGGTTGTGTATGTCGTCATCTTCCAGAGAAGACAATTGATTTAGTTGATGAGGCTTGTGCGAATGTGAGATTCAATTTGATAGCCAACCAGAGGAAATTGACAACCTATAAAGGGAAGAGAATGAGTTAGAAGTGGAACTTCATGCTCTGGAGAAAGAGACCGCAAAACTCATTTAGCAGAAGTAAGTGTTTTCCAACTTTTGTAATTCTATTTTCATGTTAGGTGCGGAAAGAAGGACTGATTATCCCGGCAGGTGTTTTTCATAACTCCATGTACAATAAATATGTACAAGTGTATGAAGACTTTCTCTCTCTAAATTACAGCTTAAAATTATATAGGATCCACTAATCATGTGATTCTATTATTATTAAATTAATTGCATATAATTAAGTACAATATAACATACAATAATTGTTGCATACAATAATTGCGTATAATTTGATAATTATTATTTTGGGTTGTGTATTTCGTCATCTCAAGACAATTGATTTAGTTGATGAGGCTTGTGCGAATGTGAGAGTTCAATTTGATAGCCAAACAGAGGAAATTGACAACCTCTAAAGGAAGAGAATGCATTTAGAAGTGGAACTTCATTCTCTAGAGAAAGAGAAAGATAAAGCCAGCAAAGCTCGTAGTAGGAGTTAGTGTTGACTATTTACTATGCTAATCTGATGTCCTTGTAATTTGGATAATTTTTGTTTTCCAACTGTTGTAATTGTAGGTTAGCATTTTAGGTACCATTTTGCATGTTCAACAAAATTACAAAAGAAATAATCTATGTTACTTTTAACAAGAATGTAAAAGCTATTCTACGTTAGAAACTTGGCATCTTTGAGCATGTAGAGATAGGTCTCTCTACCATCAGTAACAGTGTTCCAATCCTCTTCAAGCTTTCTAGCCATGACCCTAGTGATTAACCCAATATGACATGGTGGTTGGCTTTCAGTTGTAGTGATGCTTGACCCTCTTTCATCATCCCTTCCCCTTGAAAAGGATTTATCCTCAAATCCAAAGCGTCATTTTCTTCATTGGTACCTACAAAAGGAGACAAATCAATGACATTAAAAGTATCATATACTCCATATTCTGCAGGTAAGTCAAGATTATAAGCATTGTTATTGACTCTTTTGAGGACTTGGAATCGTCCATCACTACGAGGACTGAGTTTAGACTTTCTCTTAGTTGGAAACTTATCTTTCCTAAGATGAAGCCAAACTAGGCCTCCTTCCTAAAAAATAATTTCTCTCTTCCCCTTATTGTTGTACTTGACATATTTCTCAGTTTGTTGTTGTATTTGGAGTTTAACCTTCTCATGCATTTTCTTAACAAATTCAGCCTTGATAACACCTTCCTTATACACAAAAGCTTGTGGATTAGGAAGGGGTAACAAGTCTAAAGGAGTAAGAGGGTTAAAACCATATACAACCTCAAATGGGGAAATATTAGTAGTTTTGTGAACTACTCTATTGTAGGTAAATTCAATATGAGGAAGATACTCATCCCAAGATTTATGGCTACCCTTCATGACCGCCCTAAGCGTAGTAGAAAGAGATCTATTGACTACTTCAGTTTGTCCATCCATTTGAGGATGACATGATATGGAAAATTGTAGTCGAGTGCCAAGTTTTTCCCAAAGAGTTTTCCAAAAAGAGCTTATAAACTTTGGATCTCTATCCGACACTATGCTTCTAGGTAATCCATGAAGTCTCACCACTTCTCTAAAGAAGAGTTTGGAAACATTTTGAGCATCATCCACTTTGTGGCATGGAATAAAATGTGTCATTTTGCTAAAAAACGATCCACAACTACAAAGATGGAGTCAAAACCTCTTGCAGTTCTAGGGAGTCCTAAGATGAAATCCATGCTAATGTCTTCCCATGGAGCACTTGCAATCGGTAAAGGGATATAGTGTCCATGAGGCATTGTTTTAGATTTAGCTTTTAAACATGAAATACATCTAAAACAATGTCTTTGGACATCTCGTCTCATGTGTGGCCAACAAAATTTTCCTTTCAAAAGATCAAGAGTTTTGTCAACTCCAAAATGACCCATGAGACCTCCTTCATGAGATTCCTTTACAAGAAGCTTTCTATGTGTGCCTTGAGGTATACAAAGTTTGCCTTCTTTAAAGAGGTACCCCTCGGATACATGGAATCCGTCTTGTGCTCTACGTTCACACTTAGCAAAGATAAATGCAAAATCTTGGTCTCCTTGGTAAAGGTCTCTTATGTTGTCAAATCCAAGAATTTAGGCTCCAAGTTTTGAAAAGAGCACATGTCTCCTTGAGAGAGCATTGACTACTATGTTTGTACTACCCTTCTTGTATTTGATAACATAAGAAAATTGTTCAAGAAGTTCCATCCATTTTGCATGACGTTTGTTCAACTTATGTTGACCTTTCAAATATTTCAAAGACTCATGATCACTATGTATGACAAATTCTTTAGAAACTAGATAGTATTCCCAAGTCTTTAAGGCCCTCACAAGTGCATAAAGCTCTTTATCATAGGTAGGGTAGTTAAGGGTGGCTCCATGAAGTTTTTCACTAAAATAAGCAATTGGATGCCCTCCTTGTAACAAAACCGCACCTATACCAACTCCCGATGCATCACACTCTAGCTCAAAA
>Ga0123342_1001130_pt1 | contig 44461 bp, 29 predicted proteins | sample Turbeawhitnodule_FD_89960 | JGI IMG/M metagenome (GOLD analysis project Ga0123342, IMG submission 89960) | Root nodule microbial communities of legume samples collected from Mexico - Turtle bean Mexico white nodule | ecosystem: Host-associated > Plants > Roots > Nodule | place: Mexico: Nepantla...
ATATATATTTTATTATATATATATATATATATATATATATATATATATATATATATATATATATATATATATATATATATATATATATATATATATATATAAAACTTCTATGACTGAGCAATTTTCTTTCTGAAAATGGTTTCATGAGAGGAAAGATGGATACAACATTATTTCGGAAAACAATAAGGATTTCATTATTGTACATATGTATCTTAATGACATTATTTTCTATGCTACTGCGGAAAGCTTGTGCAAGAATTTTTCTAATTTGATGTAGGGTGAGTTTGAGATGGGGGAATTAAAGTTCTTCCTAGGCTTCAAATCAAACAATAGAAAAAGAGTATTATCATTTATCAACAGAAATACATTAAAGAAATATTTAAGAAGTTTAATATGCTAGATGAAAAGTCTATAAAGACTCTTATGCATTCGTCTACTCCTTTGGACAAAGATGAAAATGGTAAAAAGGTATAGGTTAGACAACTTTATCGAGGTAGGATTGCCTCTCTTCTTTATTCAACTATCAATATAATTGTATTATGCATAATGTTTGTTTGTGTACAAAGTTTTAGCCATACCCAAAAGAGTATCATGTGAAGGCTATTAAAAGGATCTTTACCTTGTAGGGTCAACTAATTTGTGTTTGTCTCATTGGAAAATGTAAGTTTCAAATTAGAAGGATTCTGCAACACAAAATATGCACAAAGTGGAAAGGAAAATTACAAATGGAGGATGCCAGATCATTGGACCTTGTTTGATTTCTTGGTCAAGCAAGAAGCACAATTCCATAGTTCTATCCATCATAATGGCAGAATACATGTCATCTTCTTTGGGTAAAATACCAATTGGAAGAATACTCTAATTCTAAAAAAATATACTAGTATACCACTATGCTTAGGACAAAGTGGAAAGGAAAAGTACAACTGAAAGATGTGAATTCCTCATACCTTGTTTGAATTTTTGGTAAATCAAGAAGCAAAAGTTCATAGCTTTATCCCTCAGAGGCGAAGTACATATCAACTTCTTTGGGTAAAATATCAAATGGCTATGAAAGGCTACTATAATATTCATGGGCAACCTATTGAAGTTATTATTCTTTATCTAAATGAGAAAGAAATCGCTTTTGTGTGTGTTAAACCTGAAGAAGGATAAAAATAATTGATAACATAAAAGTTTATGCTAAGGCAAAGACTAATGCTAAGAAAAGATTGATGTTGAAGCATAAGTTAAAGCTAAAGTTAAAATTACAATAGGAACTTAGCCCCAAACGAAAGTTATTATTGCTCTCATTCCAATATGTGAGCTCTAAACAATAGAAGCTCATTCGCTAGAATCACAAGGCATTGTCCATTTCACCATCTCTGTATAAATGATAGTGAAAGAAGTTATCCTCAAAGAAGCAAGGAAAGTTGTGCTTATCATTTTCTACATTGATTGTCGGTTTGAGCATTTTCTTATTGTGGAGCTTATATTTCTTCGTTCATTTAAAGGTTTCAAGATCCTTTCAAAATTGTTGCTTCACTACTATGGTTGTGTTTCTTGTATGTTTTGTTATACTTAACACGATCTTGAAATATCGCCTTGAAAAATGTGTTACTCGATCCTTTGGAGGACATCAAATGTAAATGTCAAATAACTCATTTATTAGATAAGACGTCCTTTACCTTTGTTATGAAGGTGTTTCTTAAAGAAAACATAAAGACTATGTTGTTCAAGTTAGCCAAGATATTATTAAGATAAAAAAATACATATTAATGAAAAGTAACTATTTTATTTTTATTTTAATGTTTTTTATCTTCACAAATCTCTCTTATTTTGCCATATTGTCTTAACATTGGATTATGTCATGGGTTATGTATTTAATTATAAGTCATATTGTTAATTTATATCCAAGACGTACTCATATACTAAAGTGTAGGGTGTTACCTTTTGATCGAAGTAATCTTGGTCTACTACATACTATTATGCAATTTAGAATAATAAAATAAAAGAGGAAATAGAGTTATTTTTAAATTAACTTCATTTTTATTTACTTAAATAGTAACATTAAGACAATCATTTAGAATACCTCTCACTAACTAAAAAAAAGCCACTCTTTATCAAATCATTCACTTTTTAAAAAAATATGATGGTTAAAGATTGATTTACTCATTCAACTAGCTTTATCTTATTTATTAAGAACTTAACAACTCCTTAAATAATCAACATGTACTAAAGGAACTCAATTTCTTAAGAGTGGTGTTTTTATAATGTATGAGACCAATTATGGTAATATTAAGAATCATAGCGTTAGATATGCTTTTAAAAATATTTTAAAAAATAAATATTTATTGGAGATTCCACATCGATTAGAGATAAAAATATTTAATAGTGTATAAATGAGTACAAACTTCACCTTATAAGTTGATTTTATAATATATTTTTTTTTTCATGTGATGGCAAATGATTGTTTTTACTTGAGTGTCAGCATAACTAAGATGTCAAGTTGCATAGTGATGCCCAACATGAAAACTTTTCTTTTTTTTAAAAAAAAGTTGATTTTATAAAGTTGAGTTAGACTTAAAATCCACTTCTTAATATGGTATCAAAGTCATTTAGAGTCTATCTTAACGAGAGTTTGTTGGACCTATCCTGTCACCCGCTATCAGACTACCCATAAGTTGATTTCAAAAAAATATATTTAATAGTGTATAAATGAGTACAAACTTCACCTTATAAGTTGATTTTATAATATATTTTTTTTATGTGATGACAAATGATTGTTATTACTCGAGTGTCAGCATAACTAAGATGTCAAGTTGCATAGTGATGCCCAACATGAAAACTTTTTTTTTTTTTTAAAAAGTTGATTTTATAAAGTTGAATTAGACTTAAAATCCACTTCTTAATATGGTATCAAAGTTATTTAGAGTCTATCTTAACGAGAGTTTGTTGGACCTATCCTGTCACCCGCTATCAGACTACCCATAAATATATAGTTTCACGCACGAATTGGATTTCGACGCAAGAGATCCCACATGACTAGAGATAAGAGCATTTAATACTGTATAAGTGATTATAAGATTTAGTAAGTACTCTATAGTAATTAGATTGTTCATATTATACATATATACACATTTCAATTAAAAAAAATATATTATTACATATGTATTTAAGAATTTTCTTTATTATCTTAAATATTTAATGGTGCACCAATTTTAACAAAGGTGCAAGTGTGTTATCCTTCCTTATTTTAGTATAATTACTTATTTTCGTATAGTAAAACTTTTATATGTGTTGTGTTGAATTAAATATTTTTTTATTCTATATATTATAAAGTGGACTTTAAGCCTAACTCAACCCTATAAAACCGGCTCGATGGGGTGAGGTTTGCACCCACTTATATACTATGAAAGGCTCTAATCTCTAGTGGATGTGGGATCTCCAACACCCCCCCCTCACGCCGAGAGTGATAGATAGAAGCTCGTGCGTGGGACTATATATTATGGATGGTCCGATAGCGGCCCGATAGCGGGTGGCACGATAGGCCAAACCGATAGCGGCCCGATAGCGGGTGGCACGATAGGCCCAACACAAATATTCGCTAGGATAGGCTCGAAAATGGCTCTGATACCATATTACGAAAGAGTGGACTTTAAGCCTAACTCAACCCCATAAAACCGGCTCAATGGGGTGAGGTTTGCACCCACTTATATACTCTGAAAGGCTCTCATCTCTAGTCGATGTGGGATCTCCAACACACCCCTCACGCCGAGAGTGATAGATAGAAGCTCGTGCGTGGGACTATATATTATGGATGGTCCGATAGCGGCCCGATAGGCCCAACAAATACTCGCTAGGATAGGCTTGAAATGGCTCTGATATCATATTACAAAGTGGACTTTAAGCATAACTCAACCCCATAAAACCGGCTCGATGGGGTGAGGTTTGCACCCACTTATATACTATGAAAGGCTCTAATCTCTAATCGATGTGGGATCTCCAACACTATATAAATAAAAGAATCACTTTAGAGCCTACTTTAATAATATAAATAATATTTTTTATTTAAAAAAAAAACACGAAATGACTTCCCTTCACAAAAATTTAAGCAATTCAATAAATAAATTTAGTGTTGTAATTTTTCTTAGTGTTCAGGTAGATTATGAGAGACTAACCTCGATCAAAATAGTAGCGTTGTCTATAAACGAAAATGTGTTACAAAATTTCTCAGTTAGGAGAAATCTGTTTCCCTTAGACCTCGTCTAAGGAGCTTTCAAATAAATAATTTAATGACATCTTCCTTTAAATAGTATTTTTCCTCTCCAGTTGATAATCATAATATTATATCCTTTTACACATTTTCTTTATTTAAAAAAAATTAAATAGAGGCAGTGATTAAGAGAAATAGTGTGGACATTTCCAACAAACACGTAATCATATAATAATAATAATAATAATAATAATAATAATAATAATAATAATAATAATAATAATAATAATAATAATAATAATAATAGATTATTCTTTTAAACTCGTGCTGTGTATTTGTCACATTATCTTGATTAATTAAAAAAGCTTTAATAATCCACTTAGAGTTGTAATCCAAGTGGTCCCATGCAAAGTTATGAGTACTTTAGGTTTGACTAATTATTAGATTGTTTATTTGCTACATATCATTGTTGTTTCCTTTTGAAAACATCAACATTTATTTAAATAACACATGCTAATTTTTTGAACATAGAATATGAGTTTAAAATACATTGAAACGTACTATGTATACTGTCAAACATTTTTAAATCCATAACATTAAACTGTTAGGAGATGTTTAATACTAGATAATTAATTTGTGTTTGAAAATCATGACTTTCAACCACCATGGAAATTATTCTAATTGAAAATAGATTAGTTTGTCAAAAATATTATTACGAACATATATATATATATAATTATTGGAAATTAAAGATTAACATTTTTTTATCAAAAACTTGATTATTTATCAAATTAATTTAATGACAATAATATAGTATTTTTATTTTCTTAACTCAATAAAATAATATAGTTTTTTTAAAAGAATTATAATAGTTTTTAAAAGGCTCTAATATAACAAACTAATGGAATATTGTAGTTGTGCTTTTTTTTTTCTTCTAACTTTGGTATTCTTTCACTTAAGTCAAACATTGAAATCGAAATTAATATTATGTAATAAAATAAAATAAATATTAATTAGTTATAAAATAGAAAATAGTTTTTTTCAAAAGAAACTATGCTCTATTTTTCTTTTATAGACATAAAATAAATTCTTCATTCCATCTTTTAGTCTTTCAATTTTTATAAGAAAATAATATATTGTTATTTAATAGGTATTTTGTTCTTCTTGGTACAGTGTATTAGGAACTAAAACACAAATTTCAATGTCAGACTTTTATATATATATATATATATGATTTTTTTTTTCAATTTGATAGAGACGTATTCTTAATAGATTTTAAATTAACACTAGTTATAATTTAATTGGATCAGACAGATTAGTCTAGTGAAAAATTATCAGACACAAAATTGATATTAAATTAAAAGAAATAGATCAAAATGGTGAAGAACCAAATTAATAGAAATTTTAAATTTTAAATTTTCAAAATATAAAAAATAACTTCAAATATTAATTATTTTATATAAAACATTTATTAATAATAAATATTAATATTTGAAAGTTCAATTTAAATATGGTACGCATGTTTTATTTAAATTTGTATATGTATCTTAAACATTAAAAGTTTATTGTATATGTATACCTTAATTTAATTTTTAGTTTCACAAAATGATGATATTTTATATATATATATATATATTAAAACTATTTTGTACATTTTTAATTATTGAAATGATTTTATTAATACAGATTAAAATATAAACCTTAATTTGACTTGTTTAATAACATAATTACGATGTTCAAACCATTAATTAATAATCTAGAATGAAACTTAACTTAGGTGTAAAACTTACCGGATAACCCCATTTAATGTGACATTTCTTATTTCTATATCCCATCACCTAAGAAAAAGATTTTTTTAACATCAATAGTAGTTTTGTGTAAACCATATTCTCTCCTCCTTTCTCATTTTTTATTTTATTTTTCTCCTCTCAAATTTTATTTATCTACTATATAGAATTTGATCTTAGTTCACACTAGTTGAGGAGTCATGGATTACTTCTATTCAATCAGATTTTCAAACGCAATAAGTTCCTTTTTGTCCAAAAGATTCATGGTTCTTTGTGTTTTTTCTATTATTTTACCATCAATCTTAGTGGAGTTAGTCGAGAAAAGTGACCATCTTAACTCATTTTACCATATATTGAAATTTGGCTACATTTGGATGACTTGTTCTAGGTTTCCAAGTTTGGTATAACATTTTCGACTTAAACTTTGTAAGGTTGATTTGGAGATAAGTTCTTCAAGTCAGGGAAGTTACTTGTATGTTGATTGAAATGATTTTAAAATACAACTTGAAATAAATCGATTTTGAGGTGTTGGAAAGGTTAGATTTCTGGTACAAATTGGGGCTTTAGTTTGGAAAAATTGTTAGATATGCTCAACACAAGCCTAAGAGGATTGTGGTGCAAATTTTGTGTATTCTCACCCTCAAATTCGCTCAACGTTTTTTCCTGCACTTAAAGCGGATTTTACATGCAGAGTTAAGGGAGATCTCGACCACAAATCTTCTCAGCGAAATTTCCTTGCACTAAGCAGATTTGAGGTGCAGTTTTGGATGCTCTCAACCTCAAATCCGTGCAGCCAAATTCCATGCACTAAGGGTATTTTAGCTGTAGTTTTTGTGTGTTGTTTGTCATAAATTTGCTCAATTTGAATTTCATGCGCTAAATGGATATTTCGTGGGCTTAAGCCCCTGTTTAATTGGCTTAAGGAATTTTGACAACATTTGTCATTTTGCTTAGTTACCTTTTTATTTCTTTCTTATGAGTCATAAAAGTGAATTAAACCTTTGGTATTTTTTTTAAATTGTAATTGATTACAACTTTCTAATGACAATATTTGAATCAATTCATGTAATTTGAATATTTTAAAATAAGTAAATATAACCCTTATTAAAATAAAAAGTAAATAATGATTTGTATGATAAATTGAATTGTGCATTTTCTAAATGATATGGATTGGTGTGAATGATGGAATGTGTATGAAATTGAGATATATGTGTAATTGATTTGAGAGATCTTCAATAATGTATGAGTGATTGATATGCATTGTATGTGAATGATGAAAGCTTGTATGAACTTGATGTCATACATTTGGGATAATGTATGAGATGTTGTGTATTAATACATTAAGTATGAAAAGTCTATTGTTAACTGAGATCCTCTAGCTTCAATGATAATCCAAGTCGCAGTACACACCGTGACCGCTTATAGTCACATGATTTTGGATGTTTGTACTTACCCTGATCATTTCTCTTATATTCGTGCGTAAATCTAAGTCTTGGGGTATTGGACCAAATGTTGGTCTCTGGTATGGGCATACTCAATGAGTCTTCCGAAAAATAATGGATCCATGTGTAGTCAATATGATTGAAATAAAATTAAAGTATTGAGGATTGAAAGAAAATCAATGCATTGTGATTGCAAATGGATTCATGTGTAGTCAATGTGATTGGAATTGACGTACTATAGATTGAAATGAAATCCAATAATTGTGGTTGCAAATAGTTCCATGTGTGGTATATATGAATGATGTAATTGATATTCGGATTTTATATGATAACATCAAAACTAAATTTTTGAATGACTAATTTGATTAATACTTTTTGCATGTATTGAGTATGTTATGAAATTTATTTTCATTAGCTTACCCTTACTTGTTGTATTGTGAACTGCGATGATTGTACGTACACATGTAGATGTTGATACAAGTGCAAGAACATTTGAGAGACCTTAGGACTTTATTTTAGGGTTTGGTTCTAAAAGTTTTGTATTTATGTCCTAAACACATATTAAGAATATTTTGAAAAATGCTAAACTTTATATAGAACTGTGTAAAACCTTTTTTTTGGTAATAGTTAGATATATTGTTAGGGTGTTACAATTTGATACCCAAATAACAAACTCAACTAAGAATTATGATATGCCATTTTTTTAAAGATGGAAGAGGATAATATAAAATATTTACATTTCACATATACTTAACTGCTGTAGGGTTGTCGTTGTGGTTATTCATGTTGACATATGTGTGTAAATTAAAACATGAATTAACGTACAATTGAACACATACAATAATGTTCTCATACATATCTTATCATATCATGATTCTCACACAATCATACGATGAAGGAATAAACACTTACCTTGATCCACGAGTGATCATACTTGAGACAATTTCGTTCTTGTCACACACTTTCGTGATGGTTAACAGTGAGACAACTATTATTTGCAGAGACAGAACCCTAGGTTTTCATTAGGTATATCATCAGATATATATTTCTCACGTTAACCAATGAACCATTTATTCTATTATTATTATTATTAAATCATATTTGGGCTCAAGGCCCAAACTCTAAGTCATGTGAGTCACTTTATAGAAATTAATTTACATAATTTCTTACAATGTGTTCATTTAAGTTTTGTGTTTTACACAATACTGGTTTCTATTATCAGTCACCAGTTGGTCTCATCCTATCATCATGGTTACACAGTTTCGGTGACCACAATCACTTTGTCAACGAATAATTCAACATCAATCACCACGACTCCAACATAAATAAGAAACTCTTTCACATGAACTTAAATACTACACTCCTAAAGATGTGGTTACCCAAATTGACATATGTGGTCATTTATGTTTTTTTTTGTTTTGCAAAATACTAATTTCATCTTATCATCATGGTTACCTAGTTTTGATGACCGCAATCACCAATGAACGACTAAAAGCTGACAACCACAACTGCAACACAAATAAATGTCAATCACACACCAAACAATACACCCCACCACACTAAATTGATACTATGCAAACAACCCACCACCACATTTGCAACGCTAACCATTATAAGAAAATAATTAAATAGAAACCAATTTTAGAAACAAAAAATAATTAGTTGTTATATTGACTAAATTAAATACTATTTTAAAAAAATTATTGGTTTCTATTATTGATAAATAATTTTTAAATTGGTATCTAATTAGCTACCAAGATTTTTGCTACCAAATTTAGAATTTAAATAATTGGTAGTTAAAACGTTGATAGCTAATTAGATACCAATTTGAAACTATTTATCAATAATAAAAACTAATTTAAAAACCATTTTTTTAATCTCTAAAATAATATCTAATTTAGTTAATATAGAAACTAACTATTTTTAATTTTTAAAATTAGTTTCTATTTAATAATTTTTTAGTACGAGCACACGTCAACCAATTTACTTAATATAATAACTAATTACTTTTGTTTTTAAAAATAATTTTTATTTAATAATTTTTTTCCTGTATATTGTATTGAATATTAATATTTAAATATAAATAAAGTATATGCGATGTCATCAAATGGAGATTATTTAATTTAATCCATAATATCTAGTTTGAATTTTGGATTTTTAATTTAAGTATTTGGAGCAAGAAAAAATTAACTCAGTAATTATCTTATTTAGTTCCCTGTAATTCAAGATTTTCTTCTTATAACAAAATGGATAGTGCATAAAAGATTTCCACCCTCCGAGCATGTAAAACAGTATATTCATTTATATTTAGTAAATAGTTATGGCAAGTAACTATTTCTATGTATAATTATTTTAAGTTAAAAATATTATACATAATTAGCGGAAACACACGTGAATGTATCCGTCATTTTTAAATATTTTTTATATAATATTATTATTCTATAAATTTATAATAATTTTTTAATTAATATATAATAATTTGTAAATATCATTATACATTATCATGTATATTTCTATATACACATGTCTTAAGTGTTTATTTTTTTTGAATTTTAGTAAATGTTTATGTGAGTTAATTATATATATTTAAATATTACTGCCACATTATAAAATAATTAAAAGTGGAATAAAAATATTAATTGTGTATTCTCTTTGCATATGAAAAAATGTGTATCCATACTTTTAGTATGATAGCATAATAAAATAAAATAATTCTTTTTGTAATTACTGAAATAATTTATTTTATTAAATTTAAAAAAATGTTTTATAAATATAATTATAAAATAAATAATTTATTATAGATAGTTAATTGAATTTAGAACAACCGTTAAAAAATATAAAGATAAAATAATAAAATAAATTATATTGATAATTATAAGGGAAAATAATAAAATAAACTATATTAGTAAAGGTATAATAGTAACGTGTACATTCAATATCAAATAACTGTTATAAAACGAATAGTTTTATTAATAATTATAGATAAATATTTTGTTTTGTTTTGTAAAAGTATTATTTTTTAAAAATAAATTTGTTAAAAGTATTATGTTTAAAGTTTTGTTTTGTTTTTTAAAAGTATTATGTTTAAAGTTTTTTAATGATATATTTTTTTTTCTAAAAGGAGAGCTAAAGAGACAATTAAGATTATACCTAATGTAATTGAAGAAAATTATCTCAGATTATCACCTTTATGATCATATAAGATGAATTTCTATTAGTTTATAATGGTGTGTTGGCTTATCAGGTGTAGGAGTAATATGGAGAATCTAAGTATAAATATTTTTTTAAATGAAAATGTTTGATACTATAGAGTTGATGAAATATTTTATAAATGTTATAAATATAAGAACTATGTTATATGTTAATGTCTTTAGAACTTTATAAGATTGATCAAAACCTAAAATAGGTTGAATTATTATACTTAATTTAATGATATTGAAATTAAATGCTCATGTTTTACAAATTTTGAGAATTTAAATCAATTTGCACTATAAAACCAGTATTTCTGAATCATAAATTATCAAGTGTTTTGATTTATATTTTTTGTTTTAATTTTATAAACAGATTAGATTTGAGTGAATGAAAAAATCATATATTTATTTAAATAATTGATTATATATACTCTTAAAATACTGTGAAAACAGAATTAGTTGTCTTTTTTATCAGTGTAATTTTATCAATAACCGCACAATTTTGCAAAAGAGATTTAAAAGAAGAAATTTACTTGAAATTTGTTAAATTTAAAATGAATGATACTCAAGTAATACATAATTAGTTTTTATTATTGTAACTTCTTATAGAAGATATTAACAGTTAAAAGCAATTTGATTTTAAAATGGTAACTAAAATAATGTATAGAAATATATTTGTATGATGAAGATTTGGTGTATAAAAGGTTGAAATGGAAGTAAAAAATTGTTGAAGGATTAAAGAAGAAGTGTTAATGGGTGAGAAGGAGAAGAGAAAGGTGGAGTGAAGTGCGCAAAAAAGAGCAGAAAAAGAGGCGGTAGAGTACAAAGAAACACAGTGAATTATTGTACAATTATAGAAATAGATAGGTAATAGAGAGAGAAGGGCAATATGGGAAAGAAGAATGTCTAAAACGTAACTAACCTCAGTGGTATTTGTTGGCTCTTTAAAGGGTAACATTGACATTGAACGCTATTAAAGTAGAGAGAGCAGCTATTAGTTACGTTCTCATTCTAGTTTTTCAACCCTCTCTTTCTCTCTCTACAAGACTTTCTCTGTCCACAACCATCATACACCTTACCACCCCTTCCCTTCCACCACCCTTTTTCTCTCTTTTATACACACATCACAACACAACACAAGAAGGAAAGAGAGAAACAAAAACAAAAACAAAAGGTGGTAGATGCATGAGCCACAACACAACACAACTCACATTATCTCATATACCACACTCACCACCTTCTATTCCCCTAAATTCTCATAATTCTACCTCTTCTCTTGCCTTTTGCCTCAGATTTCTCACCACTTCTCTTCTCTCTTGCCACCTTATCCCACCCTTTTCACTTTTTTTATTTTTTTTTATTTTTATTTTTACAGGTATATTTCCCAACAACAATGGCTTCTTTTGCCTTCCTTTTTCTCTGTTCTTTTTTTTTGTCTCTTGTGTTATGTCTTTCTGGAGGTTTTTCACTTCTTTCTTTCCTCCTTGGTGTGTGATGAGATTTCTGGTCATGGGCATTTTGAGTTGACTGCGAAAGAGCCTAAAGACTTGGTCTTTCTCTTGTTGGCTTTTCTGGGTCTCTTTGAATTTTCTTCTGAATGTTTTATTTGGTTTGTGTTTGTGTGTGGTCAAATGGGTCTGTCTTCGCCTGTACGGTCCCCTCCCAAAAGGTGGTAGGTTGATGGGGTTGACTTCACCCTAGAGAGAAAGACTTGGTTCATGCGGGTGATTTTTGTTTCCGGAATTGGATTTTGTATAATGTTGTTGGAGTTTTCTCTACCAAAAACATGATATTAATCAACTTTGGTTCCAAAAAAAAAGGTTTTTTTTTCCTTTGAAAATAGTTTTTCATCTTTCAGTTTTGAAGGGGTTGGTGATACTTCCTGTTGTTATCAAATTGGATTGCTGATTTGAACAATTGTTTACCGAGTTTATTCTGGAGTGGTTGGAATTGTTTTATGATCAATGTTTCTCTGCATTTGTGTGTGTGTGTTTGTTTATAGAAGTTTTGCTACATGAAGCACATGATCACTTTGTCTGCACTGGTTAAAAGTCAAAGCAGGATGATTTGCTAAATCTTGTTTTGTTGGGATCTAGTTCTGAATGTATAATCCTGTGTTTTCCCTTCCTTACTTTTCACTTCTGATCATTATTTATCTATTTTTGGTCCCAGAACTTGGAAGAGATCATTTCTTTTTGTGGTATAGATAGTCATGTGCATCTTCTAAGACACCTTTTGTCTTTTACTCATTGGCTGCAAATTATTTTCTTGCAGACTTGATAGTAAATTTTTGAATATCTGACATGACATTATTTGGTTTTACACCATGGAACTGATCTTGGAACTTTCTTCTGTCCTAGTAGGTCTAACTTTCACTTTCATCCGCCTGAACCATTCTATTTGTGGTGCTCACTCTTCCTGCTGCATTGAAGGAAAAAGTTGGTATCATAAGAAGTTAATCACTGTGATTTCATGACTTGGTAAGAAAACTTAAATCAGAGATGGTGAGCTTGAGAAGGCGCAGACTCTTGGGACTTTGTTCAGGTAAAGAGTTGGTAAACATGTTTCTCTCATTTGTTATGGAATACTTTTATGAATTGTATCTTAAACTTAACTGACATTGTTTCAAATATATTTTTTCTATTGCAGGAAACAGTTCCTTTGTCACTCCACTCCCTCTATACTGTGAGAATCTATCTAGTCTTGAAAATTCAACCCAGCAAGCCAAACCCAAGAGTGAGCAGCCTGTGCTTTCTGATGATGCAAGCAATCTGGACAGTGTATGGACAACATTACTAATGATAGATTTATATACACTTTTTTAAAGCCTCACTTTTTTTTTTTTTTTTGCAAATGTACTTCAGATTTTTTGACTGGTATCTGTTTAGGACATCTTTTATTTTGCATTTTCCATTTTAACTAGCTACATATCAGAATCATTCAAACATTTCTTTTATTTTTTGTTACAATGCTGTAAATTTAATTGAAAAATCCAGGTGAGGAAGAAATTTTGGCATCAGTGCATTTTCTATCTTCTTTTGAAAATGTTTACATAAAGGATAATTCAACCAATGAGAATTACTCAAATTGATTTCGAGAGTACCAGTTTTTAAATAATGATTCATTCTGAATCTCTTGTCATTAGCATTCATCTTTACAGTAATGTTAAGTGGTTGGTTGGACAATTCTCTCTTTTCTCTGTCATTTTGGTAATTGGTTGGATAAATTTGGTGGTCCAACTATCCAAATTTATTTTTATAGACCTTACTAAATAAGGTAAAAAGACCATTGGTAACATTTCATTTTGTCTTCAAATTTTCATTTTACTTGGAATGTCTTAATTATAATTCCTGTACATTTAAAGACTTATACTCCTGCACAATTTACAAGTCTGCCTTTTGTCTGAATATTTCTAGAAATTTTTATCTATTTGGATTTAGTTTTTTCCTTCTGTCAATTTTTCAAAATGTTCTTGCTTAAACCTAATATGAAAAATTCATACTTAGTAATTATTGGACTTAATTAATCATTCACCATGGGATGATAACTTGCACACCAGAGTTATTTTCTTCCCAGTTCTTACATATTAGGTTATCTTATAATGCTCACACCGGAAATGGACCGAACTGTCTTCCAATGTTTAGAATTTTAAGCAACATTATGGAACATTTAACATAGGAAAGGAAAAAAGAAGAAGAAAAAGAAGCTTTTTATTATTGATCAACATCCATCTGTGTTTTCTCTGATTGGGTGAATAGATTAGAAGCTTTTTATTATTGATCTTTTAATGCCTCTTGTTTATTTTCTTCCAATCTTCCCAGTTTTTCACTTCATCTCTGAGCAGGGATTCTTTCATTTTAGGTAAAGTCAATTTGGGAGTCAGTTGCTCCCTCCAAGGTCAAATCTTTTGCTTGATTGCTGTTCTAAACCACATTAATATCAGTGATATGTTTCAAATTCAAAAGCTCTTACGTTGTCTCTTACTTATTTATTGTGTAATGTGCTGACTGATTCTAAAAATGGTTTTCATTTGTTTTTGCACTGGTCAGCAGTTTCTCTTCTCTTGAATGATTTGTTTGGTGTTGATGGGTTTTCTCTTGGATCATAAAAGTATGTCTGTTAATTTTAGAGGACTCAAAACCAATAGAGATCTATTTTCCAACATTTCAGAATTGTTATCAGATTGTGGTTATTTGGTGTATATAGTTGGAAAGAAATTCTAGAATTTTTACTGGTTTATTGTTGTCTCCTGAGTTCCATTGTGACTTGGTGTTTTGCTAATGGTCTTCTGTGTCTTTGTTAGATATACAGATAGATCGACATGCTTTACATGTTCTATGTTCAAAGTTGTTTAGTTTTCTTGCATTCTTGATGTATTTTTTTAGGATTTCTTGTCATCCTACTTTTGCATCATTTTTTTGTTTATTAAAACAAAAGAACATAGATACCTGACCCAATATACATATTGGACTAATAGATGGTACTCTTGGCGTGCAAGAGTGTGTGAGTAATAAGTCTCATGTTGAATAGAGATGAAAATGTTGAGAAACAAGTTGGGATGTATTTGTTTTGTCTGGTTCAGTAACGTTCATTGGAGGATCCCTACTTTCCAGGACAAAAGTATAGAAGGAAGTCATGTGTTTATTTTTCTGGTGTAACAAAGTTCATTGGAGCATCTCCAATTTCCAAGACAAAAACAGAGAAGGAAGTTGTATGTTGGATTGACATTCCATTCTGACTAACTAAAAAAGGATACTTTTGGTTGTAGTGTCAAGTTTACTTGTGTGATTGACTCCTGACCATTGATGATAGCTTGCATAGTTTAGCATCATATCTCTGGTTGCATAAATATTCCCATTTCTCATAGGATAATTGTTCTTGTATTGATCTTCTTTTGCATGGATCTATTACACCAACCACCTCTACTGCGAAGCCTTATCCCATTTTGTAGGGGTGGTTAATTGATTGATGTCTCACATCTCTATCTTTTAATGCTAGAATTAAGAAGTTTTTAAATTGATTACCATTTACAGGTTGATGAATTAGTACTTATGGAATAGATGTTTACTAAGTTGATATGATTAGAAAGTTAATTCCTTGGTATTTTGTGTTATTCCAAAAGCTTAAACTAACCTGTTTTATGCTTATCAGAACACTGCTGTTCTAGAAGAACCAGGATCATCGAATGTTTCTGGTTCAAGCTCATCGAAAGAACAGCTTATTCAACCAATCACAGGTTTGTCAGTTAAAGAGACCAATTCTTTCCTGTTTTCTTTTTATCTCTGGTTTAGTTTATTATAATGACTTGCCACCTTACCTAGTAAAATGTTGTTTCTTTTAAGATATGTTTATAATTATTAAATTTAGAATGAGTTTAATTTTAATTAGAAGTCAATTCTCATGTTTGGATCCCATTAACAAAAATAGAATTTTTAAATTGTTTGACCATTCAGATTTCTTGTTTGGAACACAAAAGGTGAACTAAACGGAATTAAATTGATAATTACATTTTGTTACCCTTAAAATAATAAGTTGAATGACTTAACTAAAGAGGGGGAAACCGTCAGTGTCAACAACTGAAGCTAAAATCAAATCACATTCAAATCCAAACAAATTTGAATTGATTTTTGTTTTTAATCTACTTAGATAAATTTGTATATTTTAACATCAAATTAAATATATCTAAAATATTTTAACATCAAACAATTTTTTAACATTGTGTTTGAATTTTTTTTATTAATTTCGTTGAGTTATTTATCATTATTTTTAGAATTTCATAAGAAGTTAACAACCCTTAGTGGAATTATACACACAAAAAAAGAGTTGACATAATGATAGTTAAACTCACATGACTTGAAAATGAGGGGTAATAAAGGAGTTAGGTTTGTAGTAAAATTCATAATGTCTTAATTGAAACACTTTGTGGGAGTTTGTTTACAGATCTAAGTTATCTACAAACAGTGTCTATATGTTAGTAAAAACCTTAAGATGATACATGGAGAAGGGTCTATTTGGTAGTAAAAAACTGTATTCCGATAATACAAATGATTAGTGAGAAGAAATTGTGGTATTATTTTTCAAATGTGTCATGTGTGTTTGATTTCCTTATCTGGTACATTTGTTCCATGTGCTAATATGATTATATATCTTGAGGAAAAATACCTAATTTGGAGTTCTGGTATAAATGTTTCCGTACTCTCTTTAAGTGAATGTCTGCATATGGTTATTTAATCATATTTAAATGGCCATTAAAATTGCTTCATTAATTACATTGGGTATGTTGTTAACTTCATTGGAATGCAATGGTTTGGTATATCATTTTACCTAAATTTCTTAGCAATGGGAATTAGCAATATAAAATGACTGATCTCTAACTTCTGTGTACTGTATATTTGCTTCCTGTGTTTTTTGTGGCATCAATTGTATTAATGCAAGGAATGCAATTTTCATGGATAACCCATTATCCTTGTTATCATGCAGTACATAATGACAAGAAAAGGAACTGAGCATAAAGATGTTTATGGTGGAAATTTAGTTTGATTGTGAGCATACTGAGTTAACATGGACATATTTTCAGCCTAGTTAGTTTGAGAAAGTGTTTATATTTCTTGCTTTTAATCATAATTACAAAAGAGTCACATTGTTTTCACTACTTCATTTCAAAGATTAGTATTGGAATTGGAAATGATGAAAATAACACAATGCTGAGAGATTTGTATTGGAATTAGAAGTTATGAAAATAACGCAATGCTTTCCTGGAGAAATATTTAAAAGCAATAAATAAAGTAAAAACATGCTATTAGTGAAAACAGGAAATGGAAATAGAAAACATTATCTTAAAACTGAACAACTTCGTTTAGGGTTGCATTGAATTTTCTGTTGGACCACTTTTTATTTATGCTTGTATTCTCTGTTACCTCCTTTACCTGTATTTAGCAGGACCTCCTATTAAACGTAGAAAACGACACAGACGAAAGAATTTGCACAATCAAGAACCATGCTCAATGAGAGGCGTGTACTTCAAAAATATGAAGTGGCAAGCTGCCATTAAGGTGGACAAGAAACAGATCCACCTCGGGACTGTTGGATCAGAAGAAGAAGCTGCTCACTTATATGATAGGTATTGCTTTGAATTATACAAATTATTACCAGCACTAATTCCTTTGGATGGATGCCTCAAAGTTATAGTGAGAATATGCAAGTCTTCAGTTGTAATTGATAACCTGTGAGTACACCTTTTGCTGATAAAAAAAAAAAAAACCTGTCAGTACACCTAGTTGTTTCTGTTCTCATTGTTAGAGCATGTGCTTTTTACTCTCTATCCCTTTTCTTCCTCTTTTCCATATCCTAACATGATTTTTTTTCCCCACTTTATAATCATATTAGTTACCACAAACTAAATTGAAACTGTTGCTGAAAGAGAAAGCAGACCTACTTTGAATCTAAGCACATTATTATTGTTCAGAGTGTCAGGTTTGAGATAAGAACAGTCTCCGGACAAACACTCTTCAGTTTTCCAGTGTTAGACAATTTGAAGAAATCTTTAATTTTATTTATAGGATAGTAGGGAAGCTATTTATATTGTTTTGATTGTATGTATGTGCATGGTTCAGTGGTGTTGATTGATACATGTGAAGACTTGGTGGTTGTGTTTGTAGTCAGTGTTAATTTTATTTTCATATCTCCACTTTGACCAATGCTTTACATAGCCTATTGTTCATTCACTTTCTACTATCTAGCAAAGTTCATTATGTATGCAGGTTAGCTACCATAAAACATTGTTAATGCTCAAACAAAGTAATGGTTCAACACTGTAATGGTCAAGTTTTCATTATCTCTTTATTTGTCTGTAGGGCTGCTTTCATGTGTGGGAGAGAGCCAAATTTTGAGCTTCCCGAGGAAGAGAAACGCGAACTTAGTAAATTTAAATGGGATGAATTCTTGGCAATGACTCGACAAGCCATCACACGCAAAAGTAATCTCTCTTTGAACCATTACTTGTTCTAGATTTCTTCTTCTTCAAATTTTAACAGTTGCAGACAATTTTTTTGTAGAACACAAGAGAAGGCTTAGTCCTGGACCAGGTAATAGTCATGATATGCTTCCACTGCCCAAAGATGATTGGGACACTAAGCAAGGAGTAGTGAGTGAAGATGCAGAACAGGAAACTTCTATGTCTTGAATTACATGATTATGGAATAACCTAAGAGTGGAGATGAAAAACCTTTAGCCTTAACACTTCAACTCTACATCATGCTAGACCCATTTTTATTGTAGAAAAATGCAGCATTATATCAGACCTTGATGACATTGATCATCCTTCATTTATGCCAATTACTACACCTTAACCTAATAAAGAGTCCATCCAATGTTATTAGTATGTGTCAACTACCAACTGTTGAACTCTATCTATCCGTCAAACTAGTGCAAAGCCATTTCTTCTTCTTCTTCTTTTCTTCCACTTGGTGAGAATAAATATGCTGTTCTTTATTTCTAGTAAGTAAGGATTTATGCCTAAATGAAATTTTTTCAAACACTTAATTGAATTGTTCTTTGACTAACATTGATCATATTTTAGAATATTTAAATGATTAGAATAGAGAGACTCTTAATATATATAAATATACCAACACATTTATGAACAACTATAGTTTGATTTCACTAGTTGCTTGATTAATCTGGTATCATTAAACTTGATAGAAAACTATAGTATGTGATCATTTTAGTTGTCTAAACCACAAATGATTTTCTTTTGCTTTTTCTTTGATCGTGTCATATGGTAATATCTTTTCACATATATAATCAAGTTATACTCTATTCTTGTATGATCACACAATTATCTTGATAATTTCATTTTTTTTTTTCTCTTCTAACATTTAGGATCTTTTTATAGAGAATAATTGGTTATAATAGAATAAACCTTCTTATCTTTCTCTTTTTTAAACACAATTTGCATGATGTGTATCTGTATTCAATTCTGTTTTGTATCGCTGAGTACGTATTATACCTAAAATCCCAGGTATATATTTTTCAATTTTTACCATCAAAGTCATTTTTCTCTTATTTCCATTTTAGTTAAATTTAAAGTTTGGAGATAATTTTTCCCTTAATTTATTAAATAAATATATTTTATCAACAAGAAAACATGTATTTGATAACAATATTTTAGGTTGAAAAGGATTTTTATATCGGAAGGCATTGGAGGATGGTATGATATAGATGTTGTGTTAGTGACAGTGTGACATGAAAATAGGAAAAGAAATTGCTAAAATATTAAAGAAAAGAATTAAAGCCTCACTCTTCCCTAGAATAACAACATTCAACTACTGATAAGGCTGGTGCAATTTACTTAAACTATTACACAGTTTAGTAACTTTTAGTTGAACTTTATTGAGTTGAGAATTCTTATCCTTAGATATGTTTAAAACAAGGCATACTCTTCATGTACCTCTATATCTTCTTTCTGCACCTCCATACTTTTCTTTAATTCCAACAATATCCATCTCACTAAGATGGAGATTATGATATTTTTTTCTTCATTTTCAAGTGGTGATGGTTGCTCGTGGTGATTGGTGATGATTTGTGGTGAACATTGGTGGTTGAGGTAAGTTTTGTGGTCTTTTTACTTGTGGTGGTTGTGGTTTTGTTTGCTTATTTTTTTTTCAATTTTTTCAAAGTCACAAAACCCATAAAAAAAGCAACAAGGTGCAAAAAGAAGTACAAAACTAAAAGATAATTATATTTGCATCAAGGAGCGTTGAATACAACAAATATTCTCGCTCACCTTCTCACACACGCTCAAATGATGAAACTGCTCTCTCAAACACTACAACTAGAGAAGAATGAAAGTGATGCAATTGGAAGGGAAGTATGCAGAAGGAAGGTATGAGGTGCGGGGGTGCAACTGAGTTTATTTAAAGAAATGAGATTTGCTTCATTTTGAGTTATTTAAATTTTTTTAAAAAAGGTTAAAACTGACTTTTCACAATTAATATGGAGGTGGAAGAGGAAGGTATGGAGTATGGAGGGAGGCCTTAAAATAGTTTTCATTACAAGAAAATCATTAAATAGAAACCGATTTTAGAGACAAAAAATAATTAGTTGCTATAGTGACTAAATTAGAGAGCATTTTAAAAATTAAAAAAATTATTGGTTTCTAAATTAGTTTATATTATTGACAAATAGTTTCTAAATTGATATCTAATTAACTACTAAGGTTTTAGCTACCAAATTTAGAATCTAAATAATTGGTAGTTAAAACATTGATAGCTAATTAGATACCAATTTAGAAACTATTTATCAATAATAGAAACTAATTTAGAAAACAATAATATTTTTAGTCTTTAAAATGGTCTATAATATAGTTACTATAGCATTTAATTATTTTTGGTCTTAACTTGACACTTTGTATAACCTCCGGTAAAAACAAAACACACAAATTTTTCTCTCTCACTCTCTTTTTTCTCTTTTTCATATTTTTTTTTAAACTTTTTAACCTCCTACCTCATGTATTTTAGAATCTAATCGCACCTCACAATAGATGAAGAGTCAGAGATCATTACTACTCGATAAAATTTTCAAACATTGTAAGTTTTTATTTACTCTAAAGGTTTTTTGTTCTATATTTTTTCCAATGATTTTGTCATTAATCTTAGTATGATCAGTTGAGAAAAATCATCATCTCAACTTGTTTTATCAAAATTATGTTGTATTTGGCTAAATGTATTGGTTTATTTTGGGAGGTTGCTATGAAGATAAGTATTTTGAGTAAGGGAAGCTAATTTTAACTTTTTAATAGTATCCTAGGCTAGACAATCTAATGTTGAACAAGGTGTTTTGATGTCTCCAAATCCAAGAGGAATGCTTAAAGGCTTTGCTGCTGGTTTTTTGTGTGTGTCTAGTAGTCTTTGAATTGTTAATCTACTCTTTAAGATTATCCAAGGTTAATTGATCTTAATCCTTTTGAAAAAGATGAGTTTTCTAAAGAGTGTAAAATTTCAACCTGTTGAAATGTTGATTCAACCGATTGTTTGACACTTGATGGATTTTAAAATGAGTTTGAAAAACTTTACTTTGTTTTGACTTTGCTATCAAACTAATTCAACCGGTTGTTTCGAGAATTCAACTGGTTGTTTTTATGAAAACCTTAACAAAATAATGTTAGGATGTTCCAATGTGTTTTAAATGATTCCAACTGCTTTTGGTTTTTGATTTAACTATTTTAACCACTTGATTGGAGTATAAAAAGTTTGTTTTACGCTATTGTGCATTAACTAAGAAAAGTGAGATTTATCAAAAACAGTTTTCAAGATTTGACAAAGCTTTGGATCATTCTCAAGTGTGGAATAGGATTGGGTCCTGTATTCTAAACTTTAATCTTTGGATTATCTAGGTGTATTTTGTTTCCTTTTTTCTTGAACATTGTATTTATGTGTGATTTGGTGTGGTGCAGTTTCAGAGGGTTGCTCTTAATACTGTGTGTTTTGCCAAAGAGTGGTGCGTGTTCTTGAGGGGTTCAAGATTATCACTCTTGGTGTGTTATTTGTAATCTAGGTTTGATTTCATAGTGAATTCTCAGTGATTAGCTGAGCTCTTGGATGTAGCTAAATTCTTGTGTTTACCTGACACATGCAGAAAAAAATTGGACATAATAGGAGATCCCAAAATTTGATCACGAACATGAGAATAATCATCAAAAAGGGCATGTAAGCCCAGTAACATGAAAAACTTGGATCTTTACTCTAGTTCTTGAGAAGGAGTGGAGGCAAGAGTCAATAACTCATTACAATCATGAAGAAGAGCATCGAGTTTACCCAGATATTCTGTCATTATACCATCAAGACATTTGAGAGCAACAAATGTGAGGAGATTTTGACACACACCATAAAGATTTGAGTATCATTGATGAATAATAACTTTACTTGTTTCCAAACTTCTGAACTTATCTCATAGGTACTGAAAATTTATTTTAAAGATGAGTGAATGGTAGATTTAATAACAATGCATAATTGAACATCAATTTTCAACCAACGGGAAACCTCCTTTTTAGCAACATTGGGACGAGTAAAACAATCAACATAACCTTGACTCTTAAACCATAATTGAATATTTGAGGTCCAAGTGCATAATTTGTTCCATCCAATTTGTCAATAGAGAGATGAACATTGGCATGATTAGTATAAATAGAGGATCTGGCATAGTGACAACAACATAAGCCACAATGGCAACAAAAGAAGCCATAGATGATAATGACAAATCCAGTCACCAACAAAATTGACAACAACAACGACGACTCCGACGTCAAGGAGGCGATGGGGCAGTGGCTGAAAAATACTAGTGAATAGTGGGTTCACCAATATGCTCTGATACCATATTAAAATAAAAGAAAAGAAAAAATAGGATAAATTCCTTGTGTATACGAAACACATATGATTATGTTTATATGAAAAAAAAATACAAAAAATATAAGTTAAGCTCATTACATATATAAAACTATCTAACAATATATATAATATCTCATTATATTTAATAATATTTAATAGTCTCGATGAGATTAGTTCTAGTCAATCTAAATTGATCAATACATGACTTGTTTTCCTTATGCAGGTACAATTGAAAGTTTGGTGTATGTCATGGTATCCACAAGACTAGACTTGACCCAAATAGTTAATCTAGAGAGTAGTTATATGATAAATCCTAGCAAGGAACACTATCAAGATGTGAAACATATCTTTAGGTACCTTAAGGGTCTGAGACATTGGTGTCAGGGTGATTCACAAAGCACTTTGGGTAGGTTCTTTAATTCTTATTACATTATAGACTTAGATGTTAGACGATTTGTTATTTATTATTTTTTTTATGATTTACAGACTTCTCATAAGTTGGAAAGCTACTATCCAACCAATAGAAGCTTTGTTGACCACAAAAGTTGAGTATATATCATTGACTGAAGTAACCAAGGAAGGTATCTAGTTGAAGGGTTTGATGAATGACCTTAGTTTATGCAAGAAAAATCGATAATCTTTTATGTTAGTATGAGTGTTTGTTTGATCCACACACTTCATACTTTTCCTAACTTTCACAACGCACCCACGACATTCCATTTCGTTTAATATTTGCATTTGTTCAAGTATTTTGGTGGTTTTATTAGGAGCATTTTATAGTCAATTTGTTGTTTAACCATCTTGCTTAGAGATTTGTGTTGGTTTTGTAGTGAAAAAATGTTGATTTTTCATTGAAATTTGTTCACTAGATTTTCACTTATTTGAACCTCCTATCATTTTTTTTCGTTTTATAATCACATTTTGGATTATAAAATTCAAAACTTATCCTGAATTTGAAAAAGACTTATGAATATTTTTTTAACAAGGATTGGAGAATCTGGAATGTATTCTCAAATCTGGAAAAGGTTTATGAATTCTGTACTCCAGAACATTATACTCCGGATTGGCCAATCTGAAACATTTTCCTCGATCTAGAAACACATTAAGGATTACACTATCCAAAATGATTTGAAATGTGTTTATCACTTGAGCTAGTAAAGAATATTAAAGTGTCTATCCTAGAGAGACAAGACAAAGAAATGAGATGGCTAACAATTTTGGCAGCAATTTCACTTATTTATTAATCTTAGAAAATGAGTGTCAAACACCTCAATTTATAGGAGAGAGGGTTGAACATTTTGGAACCAAAATTTGAAAATTCAAAATAAGACTCTCCAATGAGAAGGTGTCATGTGGAGTCATGTTTTTCATGTTGAGCTCACACCTTTCATGCTAAATCATCTCCACTCCTAGGTTGCCATGTGGACGTCCATGTGCTCCATAGCTCTATATGAGTCATCCTTGTTCATCTCATCCATTGAAGCTTCCGCCATTCATCTCAAAATTCAAGAATCCAAAACGAAATGAAGGCACAAATTCATCAATTACCAATCTAAAATACATTATATTACGAATTAACCAATCCAAAACGTTTCTCGAAATTCAAGAAGATGTTCCAAATTGTTTATAAACAAATTTCAAATTATTTTGGATTTTGTAATCTTGTGTAATCCGATGAATCTCTAGATTACACAATTCAAAATATAATCAAAACAGACTATAAACAAAAAAAATCCACGGCAAACATGCACCTACGACTATCACAATCACAAACTACCAATCACAAACTACCGACAAATCATGACGAAAGCAACCACCACCACACCCTTCACCACACTCTTCATGCACTTTCCCCATTTACCTCCATAATGAAAACTCCATATTATTTAACTGTTTTACATAAGGATCATAAGGATATACATGAAATTAAATAACTTTCAACTATTTTACATTAGGGTATATATGAAATTAAATGAGTTATTGGGATTTCTGAAGAAGGTGTGGAGGTAACAACCTTATTCATGTTAACACATTCATCCTCGTTATGAGATTGATATTGTGATAATATTAAATATTGTCCAATATATTTTTTGGGACACAAGTATTATTTATAATTATTTTGTTATTTGACAGTATAAATGTGCTTTAGTTAATAGGTTTATTTATACTGGATTTATTAAGTACTATGTAAAAGCTATGGCGAAGAGCATAAATTAAAATTGAACTATGCATTAGTAGACCCAAAATCAGAATAAATGATAACTATTTTTGGATACATTTTCTATTAAAATATGACCTCATAGTTACTTGGCAACCAAAATAAACTTCGGATATACAATCCAAATTCAACTTACAACAAAAGAATCATAGTGAATCCAACTATGTAATTAGAGAAAAAGCTAGATGAATCTTCTCCCTCCTGTACCTAGGAGGTTGGTGCAAATTTAAATCTCAACTTAGACTTCATTTGTAACAAATTCAAAGATTTTAGTAATGACCTTTTTATTCTTCAAAATGGACATCACTAACATTGAATAACAATATATTTTCTCGACAGCATGTTTTAAACATAATTTTCAGTTGCATCATTTAACATTTTATATAATTAAACATTATTATTATTCATCCATTAAAGAAGTTACTAACAAATAGTAATAAAAGGACAAATGTATACAATACAACAAACTATAATGACTCATTTATCTTTTTTTTTTTTCAAAGTGTAAGTGCTAGATGAAAATGTCTTCACTCATTTACTGATGTTTTTAAACTTAAATGACAACTCATAACTCATCCATGTGAATCAACTTATCAACTTCATGTTATATTTATTTTGTTTCAAAATTCAGATTCCACAATCACTACTGAAAAAATGGTATAAGTGATCATAAAGGAATGTAGTACTTGATATTGTGGCACAATTAAATGAAGTATGGACTTTAAAAAAACATCACACGTTTGACTTTCACATTGTATAGTTCAGAAGTCAAAATTATATTTCGAAGAATTGCACAACCAAAAACAAAAATTCTTTTGTATATAACCTTTTAAATTCTACAATCCAAAGTCAAATTCAAAATCATAACAGAGAAAAACTTCAAGCAAAACGAGCAACTTACTTATCCAAGCTACCGTGTCTTCACTCCACCACAATCTGGGTCAATATCCACTCTACACTTCAAGCATCACCACAAGCACTACCACAAACATGATGTGTAAAAACACTCCAAAAACACAACACAACAACAAAACTCACAATCCCCATTATTTAATATCACAAGGACAACTTTGAAACTTTTAAATTTAGGGGGTGCACATGAAAATTATAGGTGTGTGGAAAGGCCTATAGCCCAACATAGAAAACAGCACTGTGAAGGCATAGTCCAACATGCAATACAGCAATGCCAAAAAAATCCCACACGTGGTGTTTGCATAATAAACATAATGGAGCATGCATAATGCATCTTAACCACAAGCAGTTTAACATTAATTCTAGGAGTGGTCCTACAATTTTATAGAGTGAATCAACTGGACACGTCCAACTCTGATGTTTAAATCTAACTCCCGTTTTCTAAATCCATGAAAAAGAAAGAACTAATGGTTAATTTTGCTCTCAGAGTACAGGGGGGAGGGGGACATATTTACCCAGGAACAAGTAATTACCCAAAAAGAAAGCAACAAAAGTAAATTTATACAGATTTGGAGCTAAACAATATATCACTGTTAGAAGCAACCAGGGCTGATAGTTATTTCCTTTCCAATTTGAGCTTTAGTGATGACGAGGTCAGGATAGAAGGGAGACAAGAGAAACAAACTCCAGGGTGACACGGCCCTTGGACCTAGTGTTGATGACAAAATGCTCCGGGTACTTTCTTAACAGCATAAGCAAACCATACCAAGGCTTCCCTTTGGATTCAGGACCTGACGAATCTTCTGATGTCAGATACCTCTTCACTCTACTATGATGCCAAACACTGCTATACTGCTCCAACAGCTAAACAATAAAAAAGAAAAAATATATATATAAGTTGAACACTCAGAAAGAATTAAATGGATGAGTTCCTGTATCATAGCCAAGATGTTTTAGATGTATATTTGAAGTTTATATTAGGATAATCTTGATGCGTAGCAGATTATCACTTGCGCTATTATTTTCATATTCTCACTCTGTTCGTATATATAATAGATGGAAAAGCTTCACACTACTAGACTGGCAATTGCTACAAAAACATCAATATTGCATTGTAAGCTCTCTCAGAAAACAGCTTACTGTTAGACAACAATGTAACAGGTTATCAAACCATAGAAATCCTAGTGTAATTAGCCAGATGGATAATTGTCAGTACAAAAAAAATTGTATAAGCCACGAGCTTGAGAATTTTAAGAGACTGGAATCAACAAGTAAAGGAGTATTTATGTATAAAATCTTTTGATATGAAATTTATAAAAATATTGGGGAACATTTACTATGGTTTTATTTTCTATTTTCATTTTTAAATTACAAAGTTGTCACTTTGTTTCCAATATCTTAGAAAGTGGATTCTAAGCTTTATTCAACCTCATACAACCGGTTTATAATATAAAGTTTGCACCCACTTATAATTTGACCTTATTTTTAGTCGATGTAGAATTTCCAATACACCTCTCACATCGAGGAGGAAGCATAGGAATAAATATATAGTGAGTGGCATGATAGACCCAAACTTTTTTCTAGAATTGACTCTAATATCATCGTATAAAGTAGATTTAAGTCTAATTTAACCTCACAAAATAAGGTGGAATTTACACCTACTTATACTATGTCAGAAAAACTGTTTTTGATATTATTTACAGAGGAACAATTACTCTTAAATAGAATACAAAGACTTAATAACTGAATATCCTAATTTATGATGAGTATAATCTATTCCTACAATTCAGGATCAATGATTGTGCAATAAATATAAAATATACTCATCATGTTAATCCTCCTAATTATGGAATGTAATTAAATATGCTAATTATGTAATTAAAATTGTACAAGGAAATATTAATTGTAGCATAAATCATGGGATTCTGACAGTTCGTCTCAAGTTGGTGAGTGGATGTCATCCATTCCCAACTTGCCAACAATAGACTAAAATGTAGCATTACTTAACCCTTTTGTCAATACATTTGCAAGTTGATTTCCAAAGGATACAAATGGTGTGCATATTGTGCCATTATCCAATTTCTCCTTTATGAAGTGTCTCCCGACTTCAACATGCTTAGTTCTATCATGTTGCATTGGATTATGCACAATATTTATTGTTGATTTGTTATCACAATACAATCTCACAGGCATCTTCCAATCAATCTTCAGGTCTTCTAAAATTATCTTTAACGATAGTATTTCACTCCCTAAGGCCATGGCTCTAAACTCTACCTATACATTTGATATCGCCACAACATTTTGTTTCTTGTTCCTCCAAGTGACTAAATTTCCTTCAAGAAAGAGTGTAACATTTAGAGGTAGGTCATTTATCGTCTATAAAACCTGCATAGTCAAAGCCTGTGTAGGCTAAGATCATCTCATTCGTCTTCGTAAATAAAATTCCTTTTCCAGAAGTTCCTTTCAAGTAATGTAGAATGCAATAAACAACCCTGAGATGAGTCTCCTTTGGATTATGCATGAACTAACTTACAACCCCTAGGGCATAGGCAATGCCGAGCCTAGTGTGGAACAAGTAGATCAATTTTCCGACCAACCTTTTATAAGATTGTCTATCCACCAGTACATCTTCAATTGATTCACCAAGTTTGTGATTCTATTCAATAGGTGTCCCTACTGGTTTGTATCCTAAAGATAAGGTTGAAAATATAGTGTTTTTTCATCAAAGGTGGCATCACAAGACACAAGGAATAGTTTTGTTGAAGGGTGGTAACATTTGTATCCCTTTTGGGTAGGCAAGTAACCAATAAATATGTACTTAATAGCTCGAGGATCAAGTTTCCTCCTATGATTAGAATGAACATGGACAAAGGATACACAACCAAAGACTTAAGGTATAAGATGATTTGTTGTCCTAAAGTCTGGAAAAAATTGGAGAATAGTTGAATGGGATTGTTATTGTTTAGTGTTTTGAAGGGTAGATGATAAACAAAATAGGTAGCAGTAAGAACAGTTTCTCCCATTTCTCCCCAATACTGTTTTGGAACATTTTTATGGAGAAGAGAAGCTCTAGTTACGCTTTTGAGGTGCCCAAGTTTTGGTTTTGTCACCCAATTTTGTTGTATGGTGTTCACACAAAGATTCATGTATCATCCCTTGTTCATTGAGGAAGGAAGGCAATGTTTGGTTGCAAAAAATCTTTCTGAGAGGACTCTTTTAATGATTGCCTCAAATTGATTTTTAATCATCTGGATGAAGTCTTCAAAAACTTGGCTCACTTCACTCTTTTGTTTCAAGAGAAATACCCATGACACTCGAGTGCAAGCATCAATAAATATGACAAACCAGTGAACCCCAGATAGGTTAGGAATACTAGAGAATCCCCACAAATTACTATGTACTAATGCAAAAGGAATAGTCATTCTTTTATTACTAGAGGGAAAGTCAACATGCTTGTGATTTGCAAATTCAAAAGTATTACAACGAAACATTTTTACGTCAACTTTTGAAATAAATTAGGAAACATAATTTCTAAGGTATTGAAGGATGGAAGACCTAAACAAAGGTGGTATAACTAGATTTTTCCTTTATTGGAGAGGTTTTCATGTTCCCTAATCCTTCGTAGGATTAAAAAATACCAAACAACATAAATCCATTATAAGCTTGTGAACAGAAGTCAAATTGACATAGTTTGGGCACATGCAAAACATCCTTCAAAATTAGATTTTGACTTAATATCTCCTTTTCCATCAGTTGTAATGATAGTTCCATCTGCAAATGCAATTTTTTTGTTGCTTTGACAAGGTCTATAAGATATAAACCTAGTAGATGATTGAGTCATGTGGTTTGTGGCTCCAAAATCAACTACCTAGGCACCTTCTTTAGAGGAATTTAAAGCATTTAGTGAATAGGAGTAAGGAATATTACTATAAATACGAAGGAGCAATTACTTGAAGCCGTAGGTTTTGTTTATGTGTCCAACAACCCCTTTAATTTCACAGTATCCTCAATGTTGAACTTTGTGGTGGGTCGTGAAGAATTGCCTTCTGTTGGGCCTATTTATGCCGTATGGACTTTAGTATGTCCTCCACTTTTATTTCCTTTTAAGTGTCCAATTCCAGTTTGGATTTGGAGGCTTCCCATGAAGTTTCCAACACTTGTCTTGAGTGAGTTTCCAACACTTGTCTTGAGTGTGTCGCAACTTCTTACAATAGGTATACCAAAGGGAGTCTTCATTATCTCCTTTAGGTATATTTATTCCTCCTACTTCATTTCCAAATGAAGTAAACTTTCTTCCCCTTATTTTGTACAAGCAAGGCTGAACTTTCAGTTGATAGGGTTCTAACATAACTCCTCTAGGATCTTATTCTGCACGATACACAATCATTCTCTCATTGAGTGAGGACAAGTCCTTCCCTAGCACTTGAATTCTAACAAGTTCAAATTTATTCTTTAATCCTATTAGGAACTTGTAGATCTTGTCCTTCTCGTAGCATTTGAGTAGGTCAGTATCTTCATTACATTCTACTTCAAATTGTTGGTCTAACTCCTGTCACTAATTTTGTAGTGTATGGACATACTCACTGACTGAGTAATTCCCTTGTTTTGTACTAGAGATTCTCATCTTAATCTCATAGATTTGGGAGGCATCACCAACTTTGGAATAATTTTCTTTACAAATATCCCATACCTCCTTAGTTGTCTTCATAAACATGTAAGTATCACTCGCCTCTGGTGTCATGCCATTCCACAACCAAGATTACAACCACATTTGCCTTGTCCCAGGCTGCAAATTTGGAATCCAAAGACTATCAAGGGTTGTCAGTGAGATGACTGATTTTCCCTCCCCTTTTAAAAAGGTTTGGACAAAGTGAGACCATTTTAGGTAATTTTTCCCATTAAGCCTAAGGCTTGATTGAATATTTTGCAGTTCAACTCCAAATTGTTTTTTTGGTTAAGGGTTCTTTGAGTATTGGACATTTTTAAGGTTTGAAGTATGGCAATGCAGGCCTAGAAGGAATATAGTGGAATAAAGAAAGGGTTGTGGTGTTGCACAAATGCAAGTGAACAGGTGAATACAACAGCAGAAAGAAGGGGTAGTGGTTTTGCAGCAATGCAGACTGCGCACGAGATTACACAGGCTCCCGAAAATTTTAGAGCGTTGATACCATGTCAAAAATTTCATTTAGCAGAGCAATTGCTCTTAAATACAATACAAAGACTTAATAACTAAAAACCCTAATTTATAATGGATATAATATAATCTATTCCTACAATTTAGGATCAATGATCATTCACAATAAATATAAAACATATTGTTAGCCTATTAATCCTCCTAATTATGGAATGTAATTAAATCTCCTAATTATGTAATTAAAACTGTACAAGGAAACATTAACTGCTGCATAAATCATGGATTCTGGCATACTATCATTTAGCTTTATCTCTAGTCGATATAGGATCTCCAACACAATACTTTTCTTGTTCTAAGAGATTCGTATAGAGAAGAAAGAAGACAGATTTTTTTTCCTATGAAATCTTTGAAATAAAAAAACATGGAAAACAAAGCAACAGTTCTATAGTTAGAAAATGAAAACATAAACAAAATAAAGCAGGAAATAAAAACACAAGTAAATGCTCTCTTATATTTGGAATTGGAAATCCATTTTCCCTTTAGCTGCCTACAAATACATATCCACTCAAATTTGTTTGGATTTGCTTATAGCTTCAATTGTTGTGATTGGCATTTTCCCTTATTTGTCAAGTCATTTAATTATTCTGAGTTCAAATAATCTATCCAGGTTATGAATAACATAATTGTACCACTATAGTAGCATTGCGACACATAGTGGCAGCTGGCCACTATTCTGAGGTAGTTATATTGTGTTTTAGTGTCAAAAGCGACTGATACCACAGGACTTTCACGCATTCGTAGGTCACTTTCATAAAAGCATCAAAAACATAAATAACCCAAATTTTTAATGTTGCGGAGGAAATTTTGGGGTTTGAAGGTTAAAAGAGAAAGGTTTCAAAACATTTTGGGATAAAACTCTCCGTGCCTCTTTTCATCTACATGTTCTCTCTGTGATGCATTTCTTGGTTACTGTGATCAATCAACCAATTGCTCTATCTATTTTCTTGTAATGACCTGGTTTGTCCAGTGACTGTGCATCTGTCCACTGACTGCATTTTTTTCAACCAGGTTGTCTGTTTTCCCCTTTTTGCTCTCACTGTCCCACAGGTTATTGCTTTTCTCTTATTGTCCGGTACTATTTTTCTCCTCTGTTTTTTTGTTTCTGATTTCAGTTCTTTTTCTGTTTTCTCTAGTCTGAGTTTTTTTGTCATCTGTCTCCGATAGACACAAGCAAAGTAACCCTTTTTGTTATCATATCATTGTTGGTACCCTCAGAGTTAGGGACTTAGAAGCTTAAACGTGTTATTTCATCTACTTTAATTGTTATTTACTTGTATGTTCTGTTTAAGACCTGTGATTTTTTGTTATTTATGAATACATGAATTAAGTATCTTTTTTTAGCATTTATATGTATGTGATAGACACTAATTAGTTAGCTAGTTAGGTACATCTGGTTGTTAGGTTAGGATAGTTGGTTGAAGAAATAAGGCATATCACGTACAAATTAAGGGAAAGAGAGAGATCTCTTGTCAAAATTTGAGAAATGGGTGAAGTTCTACAAGTTCAAGAATTTTAGTGAATCCTAGAGTTGAATAAGGAGTGGATCTAGACTTTTTTGTTGAAAGGATTAGTCACAAAACATGTCACGGAAGATGGTACCCTCTAAGAGAAAGAAATTGAGAAGGAATATAATAAACCGTGTTGGGTACACATGAATTAAAGAGAAGTACAGGTGAACATGAACCTTTAAAATGATCATCAGAGGGAGAAAAAAAAACAGTTTCAGGCACTAGATGGATGGCAGAGGGAACAGACATAGAGGGTGGCGGGGTGGCACTGTGTTCTGGAGGCAGTGGGTTTTGAGGAAACTGAACACTGCAGCGGAACTGCCAGACTTGACTCTGCACAGTGGCCGCATGAAGGATGACAGAGGAGGAGTCAACAGAAATGGTGACAGCAACCAGAAGCAGGGTCCATAGGAAGGAGAAGAAAGAAGGGGCTGAGTTTGAATTACATAAATGGAACTCAATTTCTGCCCAATGGTTAAAGCCTATAGTGAAGAATAGGAATGCTAGAGAAGGAAATGATTTCCTTTTTCAGAATTAATGACTCCAGCCTAATCCAACAAAATGGGAAAAAGAAAAGAAAACAGAAAGCCACAGACATAATGTTAAAAACTAACCTCCGCATGAAGTTTCTCCATAGGCATCCACTCTCCAGGACCACAAAGATCAGAGAGAACAGTAGCTACAGATGATACTACATCCTTTTCTTCCAGCTGCTGAAGCTGAAGATTATCAGCATCTCGATCAACCCGGGATCTGCCTTCAGACTTTTTATCTGCAGTAACCAAACCATTAAAGTCACATTACAAATTCTGAGGCTATTCATGCAGAATAGATGTTGGATCTAATGCAAAAGAATACACAGCTTGTTGCTATTATGTTTTCCTTTCCTTTACAGAGGGAATACTTATCCTCCTTAAGCTGAACTTTTTCACTTCTACCTTTTAATGTATTCATGTATTGAAAAGAATAAACATGTTCCGTGATTAAATAATTTCAATTTCTGATATTTAAAAACAAGTTTTTGATTCTCTGTTGTATTTCCATCAAAGCATTTAATGGGGAATAAATCATATAAACAATTTCATATTAAAAAAATATTATTCATAACATAATCACTACTTCATATTTAAAGAGTTTCAAGAGGGTACAAAAACTTTTCCACATGGTTTACCAGTTGTTGACTAAAGGTTGATATCCCACATCAAATATAGATACTAGCAAATAAGACAGGCGTTGTCACACTTGTGCTTGCATTTTATAAAATTTTAAAAATATCACAGTCGTTATTAAATATTGCAATTAAAAAGTTATAAAAAATAAAAGTTGAATGGAGGGTTTGTAGGAACTTTGCGGTTTATGTGCCTTATATGTGGAGGAAATAGTGATATTTAAACATAATTTTGAAAAGAAAAAAAAATTGTGTACACCAAATAAGAAAATCCCCATTATATATTGTTATAAATAAATTATGTATATGACCAAATTAAAGCCTACATAAGCTTAGGCACTCTTCAACTCATGAGCCATAATTGGTGTTTGAGTTAGGCCCAACCCAGATTCAATATGGTTTCTCTTGTTCAATGTCTATGAATTAATGTTGAGCAATAATAGAGAATATTTATTCCTTTTCCGAAATACTGGATAAAAAAGTACAAAGAACAGACTTCCAATGTTGTTCCTCTGCAAACTATTGACATTCCTCTTACCAATTATTTTAAGGGAAAAAAACTAGAATACTCAAATCTAATTTCTCAATTCTGCCACTCCCCTATAAAGAATATAAAGGATAAATACAGATAAAATAAAAAGGATGACTAAACACTTCCTATTTCTGTAGATAAAGATAAAAAGGGTTAGCTAACTTATCTTGATAAGGATTCTTAGAAAGTAGATTTAGACCTAATTGAACCCTATAAGACCAACTTATAGGATGAGGTTTGCACTCATTTATATACTATAATCTGGATATATCTCTAGTCGATTTGAGATCTCCAACACACTCTCACACTGAAGAATCGACATGTCGAGGGTGGGAATAAATATTTATGGGTGATCCACAATCAGCCCGATAATAGGCGGCACGATAAGTTCAACAACCCTCACTAGGATCAAATCTAATACCATTTTAGAAAGTGGATTTAAACCTAACTCAACTCGACAAAACTGATTTGTAAGGTGAGATTTGCATCCATTTATACACTATAATTTAATCATATTTCTAATCAATGTGGAATCTCCAACATGTTGAACTATACGAAACAGAGAGAAATTGAGCTGAAATTGTGTTCCCGAGACACCATGGGTGCTTTAATTATATTGAGAAAACAAAATCAATACAATAAATAGAGGAGACATAGTATTGTCTAATAATAAATATATGATCCAAGAATAAATAAAAGCATTCCCAGTTATACATATATAATCTAGATATTTGTGGGTTAGAATACAATTCTCCTTGGTCAAGTACAAGATTAATAGTCGATCCACCACAGGCTTAACATTTAACATCCCTACTTCGTCTACAATGTCTAGAACCTGTTTTCTTAGGGATGTGACCAAACCATCATTGGACTATGAAACTTCTACATCAAGGAAATACCTCAAGTGTCAAGATCTTTTGTTGGGAACTCTTGAACAAGATATTGTTTAAGTTGGACAATACCCTCTTTATCACACCTTGTGATAACAATATTGTCTACATATACGTAGATACATCCTTGGAGAAAATGACAATAAAATAGAGAATGATCAAACTTCATATCTTTCCAATCTGCTCAATGACAATTTGAGAACGCCCAAACCATGCAAAGGATGATTGCTTGAGGTCATACAAGGACATGTGAAGACAACATACCATATCAAATGACTTCCCCTAAGCAAGAAATCCAAGAAGTTGTTCAATGTAGGATTCCTCTCATCAAGATCATGTAGAAATTTATTCTTAATGTGAGGCTAAAACAGTGTGCAGTGAAGAATAGTTGCAATGGTGAAGAGAAGTCAGATATACGTCATTATGCCAAACAAGAGAGAAAGTGTTAATATAATCTTGTCCATAGATTTACGTGTATTTGTTGGCAACCATACGAGTTTTATAGTCGTCAATTTTACCATCAGGTCCTATTTCAATTTTAATATTGTACAACCATCAAAACCCAAAAATTGATTTATCAACTAGAAGTTGGTTATCACTACTTTGAAGAGCACACATCTCACCAAACATTGTTTATCACCACTTTGAATGAGAGAACGCTTCTCATAAAGACTTAGGAATAAGAACAAAAGATAAGGACAAATAAGTATAATGTATGATGGAAAGTCGATGATAATGGAGGCTACCATAGTAGGGAGAAGGATTGCAAGTAGAATATATACCTTTTTAAGTATCATTAGGCCAATCATTTTCGAAGTAAACTAGATATGGTATGAGTGTCGGGGAAGGATCATGCATTGTCTTGACTATATCATTATCCGTTGAAGATGGGTCCTATATTGGAATGCCAATAGGCCATGGCTGGTGTTGATATACCTAAATTAATGTTTCGGAAGCATTGTGAGGTATGACAGAGTCGTTTAGTGATGAAGGAAGATTGAAAAAGGTAGAAAACTGACTACATATATCCTTATTAGAATGAAAGAATGCATAATGAGACAAGCTAAAAAAAGAGACATCAACAAGAAATAATATAAATTAAGTTCAAGTGAGAAACATCGATCCCCTTTCTTACAAGGATGCTATCTTAAAAAGACACATGACGATCAAGGAGAGTGTATCTTGATCGGGTGAGGTTATGTAAAAAACATGTGTAACCAAAAACACATGGAGGAAGGTTGTATAGATGAGAATGAGGAAAAGGGACAAATTGAAGCACCTGATCATTAAGGAAAGATTAAGGTACCCTATCATTAAGAACAGTTGATGGCATCTGATATGGGACAACATGCGGCATCCCCCCAGAAACGATGTGGAACATGATTGTGAAAGAGAAGGGTTTGACTACTTTCATTATGTTTGTTTATGTGTTTACCTACTCCGTTTTATTAAGGAGTATAAGGACATGAAGTTTGATAAAAAATACAATCGGATGCCATGAATTGTTGGAATTTGTGAGATAGGTACTCACAAGCATTGTCACTCCAAAAAAACATGGATGGATATATCAAATTGTGTTATATGAGAAGGACCTCAAATATCAAAATGAACTAAAGAAATAAGATATGAAGCTCATTTATAAATACTACAACAAAAATATTGATGAATGTTTTACCTAACTACCAAGACTCATAATTCAAGCTAGACAAGGTTTTTAAACTTAGCACCATCTTATGCAATTTTGTCAATCTGGGATGTCCTAGTTGTTCATGAATCATCATTGTAGAAACCACAAACACAAAGATAGGTGTTGAAAAAGAGAGACAATAAAGTTCATGCAACTCATATATGTTGCGAATTGTTCGTCCAAATTTTTAATCTTGTAAGATAACATTATTTTAAGTGAAGGTGAAATTAATGTCATGAGATTTAGTCAATCAGGTGACAAAATGTAAATTAAAATGGGCAATTAGGCACATAAAGAACAAAGTCAACAGTAAGAGAAGAAAGGGACAATGTTATCGATTTCGACCATGGCGGAGACATGGCGAAAATGTGTCGGTTTTGTCGATGACAGCCACTATAGGTGATGGCAAATCAATTTTCGCATGGCAATCCATGGTAGCCACTTTGGTTTTTGCTTAATGGCGTCACAAAATGATTGTCTCGAAAATAGAAGAAGCCTCGGGTTTGCTTGACCCAACCCAACTTCAGGCAAACCCTAATTGTTTTTGGATGGATTATACAAAACCCAATCCAAAACGTTACCCAAACTCTAATGAAAGAGTAATAATACTTTTCCCTGCCAATCACACAATTCTCACCTCTCATCACTACGTTCCCATTCTTTCTCTCACACCCCAATGTTGTTCCTCGTATCAATGCTACGAGTCGTCGTCTCTGCTTCCTTCTTTCACCACCATTCGTTCTTCTTTTCTTCTTTTATTTTCTGTTTCTGCTTTCCCTTTTTCTTCTTTTCTTTTTTTTTTCTTTCCCCTTTTCTTTTTTTTTTTTTCTCTTTTTTTTTTTTCTTCTTTTTTTTTTTTTTTTTTTTTTCTTTTTTTTTTTTGTTTTCCTCTTTCTACTTCTCTTTCTTTGTTGTATGCTTCTAGATTTTTTATTTTTTCGCTTATGTGTTTTTGAATTTTTTGTTTTCTATTTTTCATTACTCTTGTTATTCTTCTTTTCTGTTTTTTCTTTCTTTTATGTAGTAATCAACCATTGTTTTTTCTTTTTAATTCAACCGCACCCAATGGCAACAACTGAACAAGCCTATTCAAGATCATCTAATAGAAATGACATGGGTTGGAAATATTGTCATCCTTTGGATGAATCAAACCTTTACAACTTCTAATTATTGTGGAAAAATTATGAAAGCAGGAACCAGAAGACCCAAAGAACATTTAATGGAAAAAAGGGGCAATGTAGCACCTTGTCCCAAGGCTTTAAAAAATGTTAGAGAAGAGCTTTGGAAATTATTTAGGGAGAAGGCAACCACTTCAATAAATGTTGGTGAAAATGTAGGGAGCTTTGGTGATACTAATAAGTGAAGATGAAGTTGAATTGTCAACCGCTAGTAATCCTAAAGGGAGAAAGAATGATGGAAAAAAGGGAACAATGGATATGTTTTGTAGCAACCTTGTTCTTGCTTTAGAAAAGAGAAAAAGGGAGAAACAAAGACAACTTAATATCAAAGACGCATGTGACAGATTTGTTGAAAGCATTAGTTCATCAATATGTTGCTCATTTTTTGTACCAAGGAGGCTTGTCATTCAATCTTGTTAGATTGAAGAGCTTTCAAGATATGATTGATGTTGTTGGAGCTTATGGTCTATATTTACCAACTCCTACTTATCATGAAATTAGGGTTTCACTTCTTAACAAGGAGATGGACTACACTAAAGAGTTGTTGAAAGATCTTGAAGTGCAATGGACCAAGCATGGTTGTTCTATCATGTCAAATGCATGGACTGATCAAAAGCAAATATGTTTGATTAATTTTTTGATGAACTCTCTTGCAGAGACAATGTTTGTGAAGTCCATTGATGGCTCAAATTTTGTGAAGACAAATGAGAAATTGTTTGAGATGCTTGATACTTGGGAAGATTGGAGAAGAGAATGTTGTTCAAGTCATTACAGATAATGGAAACAATTATGTATTAGCTGGTAAATTGTTGGAGGAGAAAAGACACAATCTATATTAGACCCTTTTGTCCTCCATTGCATAGACTTGATGCTTGAAGAAATTAGAAAACTTCCTTTAATAAGACAATTCAAAGGGAAGTTATTACTGTTGGTTTTATATATAGTCATTCTATTACCTTGAGTTTGTTGAGACCATGATTATCAAACTCACGAGTCATTGACTCGTCCAAGTTTACGTGCCCACTTTGCCTTACCGAGTTAACTCGGTAGTAAACTCGTTTTTTGGGTAAACTCGGTGAAATCGCAGTGGACTCGCGACTCTGGTCCGAGTTGGCAAGTCAAATTGGGTTTTTTTTAAACCCCAAAACGGTGTCGTTTGTGTTTGTGTGTGGACTGCGTCTTCTTTCTGTTCTTATGTGGAGTGTGGCAGTAGATCGAGCGGAGCGTGCGGTGGTCGCGTCGCGGTGGTTGTGGGTTGCAGGTGGTCACAAGTTGCTGCTTATCATTTAAGGTTAGAGATGGGTGGTGTGAACTTAGGGTAGGGAAGGGATTAGGGTTCTGTTTTTTTAATTGGGCTTGCTGCACATTTGTTTCTTTGGGCAGAAATTGAATTTGGAGGAGCAGTATATTTTTTAAGGAATGTGTTCAAGTGAGGTTAATAGAACTGCATCTTCTAATAGAAGTAAAAATGCTCTAGGAAACTATTAATTTTTTTTTAATATGAAAGTAGACTCTTACGAGTCTACGAGTCAAGTCTACGGAGCTCCCACGAGTCTACGTAGACTCGCGAGTTTGACAACCTTGGTTGAGACAATTCAAAAACAAGAGGGAATTGGTAAGACATGTTACAAGATTTACTACATCTTATTTATCATTAGAAAGAGTTCATCAAGAGAAAGAAAATTTGAGAAAATGTTCACTTCTAATGAATGTAGAGAAAACAAGTTGTCTAAGGAGGCTAGGGGAAGAAAAGCTTCAAAATTTGTTTTATGCCTTCATTTTGGAACCATGTGGTTTTGACTGAAATTCAAGGCTCCTCTTTTTGTGTATTTCATTTTGTAGATGGGGAAAGAAAAGTAGCAATAGGATATATCTATGAAGAAATGGAGAAGGTCAAAGAAATCATAATGAAGTCTTTCAATAACATTGAAAGTAAATACAAGGAAGTATTTATAATCGTTCATAATAGATGGACTTGCCAACTTCATCGACCATTACATGCAGCTGGTCACTTTTTGAATCCAGAATTCTATTACTATAACCCCGTAATGGAATATGATTTGGAGATAACTAATGGGTAACTCCAAAATGAAATATGAGTTAGAGATAACTAATGGGTTGTATGCTTGCATCAAGAGATTAATGCCACGCAAAGATGTACAAAAAAAATCAACTGAGTTGCCTCTTTATAAAAGTGGAAGTGGACTATTTGGTGATGAATTTGCCTAAGAATCAAGGAAGACCAACACTCCTAGTGAAATACTTAAACAATTCCAAGTGTTCTAAATTACTTTTAAGTTATAACTCATAAATTTTCAGTTACTTTATCTGCTTTTATAGCTAATGGTGGAAGAATTATGGTCATTCAACTCCAAATCTACGAAGACTAGCAATCAAGATTTTAAGTTTGACATGTAGCTTATCAGGCCTCTTTGAAGGTAATTTGAAGGTAATAATTGTTGTTCAAGTGTCTTTTCATTGTTCTGTTTTTACAAAGTAGGAAGAAACTAATTTATATTTTATTTATACATAATGTAGATTCATTCAAAAAAGAGTAATAGGCTTCACCACAAAAAACTGCATGATTTGGTTTACATAAAGTAGATTCTCAAAAATTACTCCAAATTCATTACATTTGTACCCAACAATAAAAATCCATAGGTGTCTTAAACAAGACATACACAAGTGAAAAACAAAAGTTGTATACAGGTTTCCTAGATAGAAATCATTATCTTCTAAGTCAAAGTAATATTTACCATTTTCATTACTATTACAGCTGCAGATTCCACTTTCAGAAATCGAAAAACATAACCTCTAAGTTTACAGAGCTTTTTCGGAATCAAAACACAGCCATGCCACTATCAAAGCAACTGTAGCTACTATTCAGCCTGCTATTTGGTCTACTAAGGTCACTGCAGTAAATTGCTCTTCTATGGCACTATTTTAAACTCTTGCAGCAATTGGGATATTGAAAGCTACATTATTGTATCATCATCTAATTCCTATCATCCACAATGTAAAGCAAAGAATATTGACAAACGCCAGGCATCAACCCGAGTTAAAAGCCATCATAACAGTGAAGCTCAACTATGGCTACAAATCGAAGGGATGAAGATATGTTATCATCATAGCACAAAGCTAGAAACACTGAATATGATGTAAAATTCAGAGTCCACACCATCATAAGTACGTGCTAAACTTTATATTTGAGACTATATGTATTGGTGGGTAGTCCAAGCATCTTACGATAATTACTATAAAGTGCAAGATTGAGTGATTTCAACATTGTTCAGGAATAATATTTTAGCAGAGTCATCGTAATTTGAACCTTTAACATATTATCTTTATTAACCAGTTGGTAACACGATTAAAAACCAAAAAATGTTTGATCAGTGAACATTGCAAGAATTCAGAAATTGGGATTGGTATTAATTTATAAAATGTGAAGACCGAGGTTCTATTACAATACAAACATGGAAACTAAAAAGTTCCTTGCAGACAAATCCTTGCACACTTAATGTTAGAAAGGATATTGATTACAGTTTGCAATATCATTAGAGGGCATGAAGAAGAATTTCCTAGAAATTGAAGTTCTGAAGACTCCCATGACCAGCATGCTCTCTTTAGCACCCACCAACTTAATTGTAAGACCACAGTTAGTCCTCATTGCCACTCATCTCCCTGGGGGATTGATGTTCTGGAAAATTCCATGACAACTTTTAAATGTAGCAAATTATCTAAATAAATCTAGGCCACATTCTTTTTTAGTCACTGCAAATAACACCAACCACAGGCACAACCAAATATAATGGCAAGTGACCACTAAAAGAGATAACAACAATCTAACCTTGCAAAACCAATGACCCTCATGAAACACAATTTTAAACACCAAAGCAACGATACATCTCACACTATCCTCCCTCCAGCATACCACCCAAAATTCCAAATATTAAGTATTTAACAGACTTCACCTTATAACTGCAAGTTGAAAATGTAAGACCACAACTTCACCCCTAACTAAATTTCATGGACTGAACCCAAAGAATTAGCTCACAAGCAGACATAATGCCCATCCCCTAAGATAAAACAATAAATCCCCCTTGAACAAGAAAAAACACCTTGGTGAGCAATTACAATTCCAATTAGCCCTTTATGCAACAACAACATTATCAATAATTGCAATTATAATTCAAGAAGCACTAACCCATTGGTGCCGAAAGAGAAGACTTGCCACCAGGGTAGCCATATCCATCATACCCATCTCTCCGTATCTTCCTCGCACCCACATCATCCTCGTCGTCGAAATCCTCCTCGTAATACTCCCTCCGCGGCGCTTTCTTCACCGGACCCGGACCCGAGCTCAAATGGTAGTTATAATGCGGCACGACGGTCCCGGGAGGGGCAGAGTGGTTAGGGTAGTGGCGCGGACCTACAGGCCCCCCCAAAATGCTTCGAACAGGCAAGAGAAAGTAAAACTCCTTGTCACCGATTTGGAGCAGATCTTGGGAATCGAGCTTGACCGGAGGGTTGCCGGGGAGGTGGAGGACGCCCTCGACGAGGCAGCCGTTCTTGCCGAGGACCTCAAGGGCGAAGCGGCGACGCGCGAAGTCGTAGAAGATGCGGGCGTGGTGGCGGGAGATGTTCATGCCGCCGCCGAGGCTGGACAGGTCGACGTCGACGGTGGACTTCTTGGAGTTGCGGCCGAGGACGATGGAGTAGGTCTGCATGTAATACTCGAAGTCCTCGCCCTGGAGCTTCGCGAAGCCCGCCTCCACGTCGCCGCCCACCGCCGCGCTTGACATCGCCGGAGAATTGGAATCAGAATTGGGGAGAATCAGAGGGTTTGGTTCGATGAGAGAGAAAGGGAGCGCGTGAGAGTGAAGAATAATGTGGTCAGAAATTTTATTTCTTTAAACACATGTCCTAATATTTTTTTGGGATAGTCTAACAAATAATCTCAAAAAGTCATTTATTTTTTATATTATTTGTTTTTTTCAGCTAACCTGAATCCCTTTTAGAGATTAATCATGTTTCTTTTTACTTTGAGCCTGAGAGATGCTTAAAATTTGTAGTGAGGAGAGTTCTACCCGTTAATAAGCTCATCAAGTCAGTGATAGCATATAGATATAAGTATAGTATATAGTGTATGAAATAACACTTACATTTGTTTATGGTCTGAAGACCCTTATCCTCCCTTTAAGAATTAACAACCATAAAGATATTCTACTAAATATTCTTTTATTTTAGACAGAGCATTATCTCTAACGATTTATTTTCATCGAATTTAGAGTAAATATATGTGGCTAACTGATTCAGTTTTTTATTAAGTTGTTTTAATATATTTTGCTAGTCATTTGGGTTGATTTCTTAACAAATCGTTGGACCTCTTATTGTTTTTGGTCGCCTTAAGTATTTGGCTTCTTTTTCCTGCACCCCCAGGTTTTTCTTCCTCCACCACAATTTTAAATATTCCAAAATTGACCTTGACCTATAATTTGAAAAGGGGCACCGTGTTGGACTTCCATTATCGCTGTGTATCTTCATCATTGAATATCAACTACTGTGGAGGGATTTTGTAATTGTTCGGAGCAAGGTGGAGGAATATGCAATGTTGTCGAAGTGTTCTTTGGGTTGTAGAGGTAAGAGTTAAGTTTTTTTTTAGGAGCATGGTGGCTATGGAGATTTCGGGGTTACCGGATATCGGGATCCGATAATGTATTTCGGATTCATGAATCTGGAATTAATTAAATTGTGTTTTCCGGATGAGGGGTGTTCTGGAAGTTAAATTATCATAAATTGTTGTTTTCCGGATTGCTGAATCCGGAAGCCTGAATTGTATTACGGATTGGTGGATCTGGAAGCCTAAATTGCATTATGGATTTTTGAATCCGGAATTGTTTTTTTGTGTTATGGATTCTTGAATCCGGAATGGTCTTTTTGAATTATGAATTGTTGAATTTAGAACGATTTTTTTGACTTATGGATTTATGGATCCGGAATGCAATGATTTAGTTTCATTTTTTTTTATTTGTAGAAGCATGGACAGTAGTGAAGAATTTGAACAAGAATTATATGATGGGGTTGATGTGTGGGATGATGATGAATGTACAAATGCATTTACTACATATGAGGTAAAGTTAAGTTTGTAAAGTATGTTTAAGTTGTTTGTTAATTAGTAA
>Ga0123342_1001131_pt1 | contig 44458 bp, 20 predicted proteins | sample Turbeawhitnodule_FD_89960 | JGI IMG/M metagenome (GOLD analysis project Ga0123342, IMG submission 89960) | Root nodule microbial communities of legume samples collected from Mexico - Turtle bean Mexico white nodule | ecosystem: Host-associated > Plants > Roots > Nodule | place: Mexico: Nepantla...
CAAACTTACTTATTTAAATATATATTAAATAAATAATAAATGCGTAAATATAAAAATGTTAAGCTACTATAAAATATTAAAATTAATAACTAATTGAAAACATAAGCTTAACATTAAAAAAATTAATAGTTAATTTTTATCATAAAAAAATTAAATTACATTATACTAATAATTTTTTGATATTATATAAATTTATAAAAAATATGGATTTGTATTTAAGATCCAATCCAAATATTTGGATTTGAATTTATAAAAATCCAAATTGTGTTTTACAAAAAAAAATATGGATTTGGATTTTAAATGTGATCCAAATATTTGGATTTGGATTGGATTTTATATCCACCCTTATCCTTTATGCATGATTCTATTGAGACCCTAAATAATTTAGACGGTCTTCTTAAATGATATGATAAGCTTATATAAAGTCTCTTGACTAACTAGACGGTCTATGAATCATATGGACGATCTGATAACCAGAATATCTTATATGACATTTATGATTTTATGTTTTGATGATAAAAAAACTAACATAAAAATTAGATATGGTTCATATAACATGTATTGCATTTGTTAAGACCAGGGACGATCTAAGACCTTATAAACGGTCTGTTGAGACACTAGACAATGTATAACCCACTAGATGGTTTGATGTCTACAAGATCATGAGGAGTTTATGTTTTTATGATAACAAGATCAACCAAAATGGTTTATTTGTATTTTGAAGATTTTAACAATGTTTTGTTCAACTACAATACATAGCAGACTCTCTGAACATCTACAACATGTGTTCATGTTGTTTGATAAGATTTGTTAATTATATAACAAAATTCAAATTGAATATCTTATTTATGATTTGAAAGACATATTTTATATTTGATTTAAATGATGTAACAATTGATAAGTGGAATGCATTAGACCTTTGAACATTTACAATTTTGTTCATTTTATACAATACAATAAATATGTTGACCAAGTAAAATATTTTTATTATAACATTAAATAGAATATTTTGAATGATATATCTACTAAAAATGCATTCAATTAAAAAAATATTATATTAAAAAATAAAAAGATTTTGATTTGAATGACTATGTTATGTTTGACCCTATCCCACAAACTTTATTATCATAAGAGAAAAGTTTATTTAATATCATCAATAATAAAAAATATTTTTTTTTAACAAACACCTATAATTATATTTTTAATTAAAAAAATAAAATAAAAATAATAAAATATTAATTTATTAAAATGTGAAATGTAAATCACAGTAATTCCCACAATCCACATCGTGAGATGATCTCAAAGAAAACATTATCTTTGACATCAACTTTCTTAATGAGTCTCTGACAAGGCACTATTCATAAAATTATCAGTTGTCCTTATCAGTAATAAAGCAATATGAAGCATCAGACTTGGTTCATGAATTTTGTTATTGGAGAATGAGGCATGGGCCAGGTACACTTGTATCAACTAATCACATCATAACATCTCAGCCTCATCCAATTCAAGTAGCAAGAGAAAAGTAGGGTTTAAACAAATATCTAAAGTTATAAGAAAAAGTGTTTAATATTAATATATAAAATACTATTTTTTATTTTTTTATCTTTTTCATAGCATAACTTTTTTTAAACAATATTGTTTTACAATCAAATTTTATATAAGTAATATCACGTCATATAATCTAATAATAAATCCTAAAGAAACATTGTTTAGGATAAATTATTTAAAATTTTAAGGAATGGACTTAGAGATTAAATTATTTAAATTTTAAAACTTGAATAATTTAGGATTTAGGATTGTGAGATATATAAAAGTAAATTAGGTAACTCAACCATATTTCATCTTGGAGATACTCACTCTTAGCTTCCTGCACTTGTGAAATTTTTATCTTAAACAAAAAAAAAAGGATGAATTGTTGCATTCTTGGGTCAAATTTAAAATATTTTGTGAGTTTAGAAGAGTTTAACCAAATTTCTTTTCATTCTATATTTGATAAACTATTGATTAATTTTAGATTTTACCTTTTCATTCGGTTAATTTGGTGTTTGAAATCTTATGCTGCACAATTCTTCTTGTGCGATGAAAGAACTTTGATCAGCATGTGCATTTTTTCCGCACGATTCTTAAATATAAGAGATGATATGGTTATTTAACATTTTCAATTACTAAACTTATAATAATATCACGTATTTTCACTAGTTTGTTTTATATTTTTAAAAATTGTAATAACAAATAAGGCGTTGGTTTGAACTCAAGTTTGAGTTTTGTGGATTAGAATATTATTAAAATATACTTTGAAAAATTTAATATTTCCGTAAAAAATAATATATAATTTTAAGGAAATCCTTTTGTTCAATAACCTTTTATGGGCAATATAATATAATACCTGAAGGCAAATTCTTCCTCCACCATATCAATTTTAACCTCCACCATATCTATTTTTTAAATTTCCAAAACTATCCTCCTGCACCATATCAATTTTAACCTCCACCACCATATCAATTTTTTAAATTTTCAAAACTACCCTTATTCTAAATTAAAAAATCCAAAATAATAATTATAAATGAGAAAAAAAATTACATGTTGGAAAAAAAAATTCTGAACACAAAACTAAAAATAAATTATGGATAAAAAATTTCAGAATTCAAAAATAAATTATGAACACAAAACTAAAAATAAATTTTGGATAAAAAATTTCAGAATTCAAAAATATGTTCCAAAAATTGAAATCCAAAATATTTCAGATAAAAGTTTCAAAAATAATTTTTCCCATTTTTGTGTAAAGTTATTTTCGTTATTTAGGAGGAGTATTTTTGTCATCTCCAAGAGCTGATTGGGTGCATGCTGAAATTGATATGGTGGAGGGAGAAATTGCCATACCTGAATATGGACAGAGTCCGGTAGACTGGGCTTTTACGTGGGGGTGGACACATACCGAAAGGCTATTCTTTTTGCAACCCATGTTTTGAACATTCACCCCATAAATTTTTAAATTCTAAATTTACCCCTGTGAAAATAATTTAGAATGTGTGGGATTATGAGTTGGTTCCGTGTATTTTTGGTTCAAAATATATCATTGGTGAATGGTGGTGGTTGATGTCAGTGTACAATGAATTCAAAAAATTTATTTATTTTTTATATTGTTTAATGAAAAAATTGACGAATTTAGTAATGATTGTTGAAAATAAAGATGAAATTTAAACTATGGAGTAAAATATTCAATGAAGTGGATGAGTTGTCTCATGAATAAGTCAAACATAATGAAGTTTGTGGCATCGAAAGATGAAGTGATGGAGGAGATTTGGTCAGCCATTTACAACATATGAGGTAAATGTAATTGTATTTATTGGTATAAAAAATGTGTGATATGACATATATTTAAGTTGTAATGTATTTGTGCATGTATTTGGTACACAAGATGACTTGCTTCAATGGATGCATAAGGTGGTGCTTAGGTTTTGTAGTTGTCATCTTCGAGGTCTCACAAAACAAATTGACAACTCGGAAAGAAGACGTGTATATTATTAAGTTGCGAAAGGGGTGATAAGTATAAGAAATACAAAAGTAATTTGACAATGACGGTAACTGGTACAAGAAAATGTGATTGTCCTTTTAAATTTTGAGACAAACCATTTTGCAATGGAGAATGATTCGTGTTTAAGGTAATATGTGGGAGTCTTAATGTTGTGGTTGTGCACTCAAACATATTCATGATTTACCTTGTGCATGTGAATTATCGATATACAACCTTTATAGCCTTTTCCTATATGCATTTCATGTTATATGGATCATTTTGAGTTTTCAGATATGTCATCACGTGATTCATCCTCTAAGTTACCTATTAAGTAAGAATTTTATGTTATTTTGAATCATTTTAAAGAACTTGGCATTGCATGCAAAATGGCAACTAAGAGCAAGTTAGGTGAATTGCATACTTATACATGACATCAATGTGTACACCAATTTATAAGGTAAAAACCAAAGGATCCCAAAAAGTTGAACAAATATATTTAACAGGTTTACAAAGTGTGACCCCATCATATTTTGAGCATGTTGATATCATTCATTATATATGTATGATAGTTTTTCTACATGAAAGTCAAGCAAAGCGGGAAAAAATGACAGGCAATTTCAATATTGAACTAGTCTCATCCCAGTACTCACCCTTACATAGTTAATGTCATTAATATGAAGTTTATGGTCAATTCGGTTATCAATTTATAGTTCCATTATTGGGAATATGAGAAAATTGATGGTTGTTTGCTATAATGGATTTGTTTAATGAAATTGGATGGTAGCATGATGAATGTGTCACATTGTTGGGTGGTTATAAACAGGTAGGCCAACTAGAAGGTCCAACTGACTTTTGTCCAACTTCTACACTATAATAATAAATTTGTAATTGACATTGATGCCTTCATACTAGTGTAGACAAATGGATGACTATGCCCAATATGAGATATGTGATTGTTAGTAGATACAATTTTGTTTTAGCGTGTTTATCATTGAAGCAAAATATGATGTTATTCCCTTTATGAAGTATGCCTCCCACGAAGGTCAATTTGCATGGACGTGTATGTCTTGGACATGTGAACGAATCACACTTTGTTTAGGTATTTTCTTGTGTGTCGTTATGTTTTACGTTCGTATCCCTATTTAAATACCAATTACATTATACATTCCAAATTGGTGCAGATAAAATTGCAAGATAGTAATCTCATACTAACTGGAGATATATTATGTTTTACATACTATTATGAAAAACTGGAGAAATGAAGGGAAGTTCAGCACAAACATAGACTAAAAAATAATCAAATCAAAATAAAGTTAAACAAAACAATTATAAACACGTTACTTGTGACTGGGATGATTATATTTATATCCCTATGTAATTCATAAGAATGATACAACAAAATTTTGTTTTTCAGAAAATATAAAATATCACTTTAGAATTTCTTTAAAAGAAAAGTTAGTTACTCACATGTTGATAACGAACCTCTAAAATTGTTCAACAACATTATTTCTAGCAAAAAAGGTGAAAGAAAATTGAAAACAAATTTGATTTAGTGACTTCTAAATCTCTTATAAGGTTACAAAATGGCACCAAAACAATCTGGTGAAAGAAAATTGAAAACAAATTTGATTTAGTGACTTCTAAATCTCTTGTAAGGTTACAAAATGGCACCAAAACAATCTTTTTGAGCCCACTCATCTCTGACTAGTTCCCCAAGCAAGCAACAAGCATAGTATGTTTTTATGGGAAGAATTGAAACAATGTAAGTGAAAAACAGCATAACCTAATTATGTAGGGATCCACCAATCATGAGATTCTATCATTATTAAATTAATTGTATATAATTACGTATAATTTGACAATTATTATTTCCTTAATAAGTCCATTCCTTAATAAAAGCGTTATGGCTATCGAAATTGTTAAACTATGCGACAGGTAATAACAGAAAATATTTGATATTTTTGTTACCAAGAACCATCACCTTTCTCGACTCTTCAACATTTTACCTAAATGTGTTCCTTCTTCCTAATTCTTAAAAGTTTCATTGCATTTGTGCAAAAAATATGAATAGAAAACTGCACCTTTGTCACTATTATTAAGAAAATAATAATTATCAAGTTATACGTAATTATTGAATGCAATTATAGTACAATATTGTACGAAATTATATGCAATTAATTTAATAATGATAGAATCCATAATGAGTGGATCCTAACTAATTAGTTTGTAATTTGGAGAGAAAAAATCTCTATATATTTTCTATAATATTTTTCTTTCATGCTTATATGAGTCTCATTTATTATTCTTTCTTCATTAGGACCAAGAAAAACCCCTCCTAGACAAATTGACACCAAAGAGCACGGTCTTTTTTTTACGATTTAATATTATATGTTTTTTTTAATATTTTTTTGAGATTTTTATCCTTAGCATACCTCAAATACGCATACCCAACGTGTAAGACTAGCAAAAAAATCAGTACAAAATGCATATCATTTTGGACGTGGATTGTGCTTTCTTATATATCATATTTTTTTGCTCTATCATCTTCTTAAACTTCTCCATCCTTTTAGGGTCTATTACAATATACATGACCGAAAATAAATGCTCACTATTTGATTAAGTAGAGAGAAATTCTGTTACCAAGAACCATCACCTTTCTCGATTTTTCAACATTTTACCTAAATGTATTCCTTCTTCCGAATTCTTACAATTTCAGAGCATTTGTGCAAAAAAAATAAGAATAGGAAACTGCACGTTCGTCACTATTATTAAAGAAATGATAATTATCAAGTTATATGCAATCATTATATGCAATTATTGTACGATATTGTACGCAATTATATGCAATTAATTTAATAATGATAGAATCCATGATTAGTGGATCTATACCTAATTAGATTGTAATTTGGAGAGAAAAAGTCTCCATACACTTGTATATATTTCCTGTAATATTTTAATATTTTTCTTTCATACTTATATGAGTCAAGACCAAGAAAAACCTCTCTTGGACAATTTGGCACTAATGATTAGGGGCAATTATTATATGATAAATAATGATTAGTGGATCCCTACCTAGATTGTAATTTGGAGTACGATTTTTTTTTTTAGACCTTTGTCATTAGCATACCTCAAATACGCATTCCCAATGACAGAGGACTAGCAAAAATAACAAAATGCATCTCATTTTGGACTTGGGACGGTTCCTTCTTCCGAATTCTTACAAATTTAAGTGCATTAGTGTAAAAAAATAAGAATAGAAAACCGCGTCACTATTATTAAAGAAATAATAATTATCAAGTTATATGCAATCACTATATGCAATTATTGTACGCAATTATATGCAATTAACTTAATAATGATAGAATCCATGATTAGTGGATCCATACCTAATTATTTGGAGTACGATTTTTTTTTGAGACATTTGTTCTTAGCATACCTCAGATACGCATTCCTAATAACAAAAGACTAGCAAAAATAACAAAATGCATCTCATTTTGGACTTGGAACGGTTCGTTCTTCCCAATTCTTACAAATTTAAGTGCATTTGTGTATAAAAATAAGAATAGGAAACATTTGTCACTATTATTAAAGAAATAATAATTATCAAGTTATACATAATTATTGTATGATATTATACGCAATTATATGAAATTAATGATAGAATCCATGATTAGTGGATCCCTACCTAATTAGATTGTAATTTAGAGAGAAAAAGTCTCCATACACTTGTGTATATATATATATATATATATATATTTCCTATAATATTTTTCTTTCAGGCTAATATGAGTCAAAATCAAGAAAAAAAACCCCTCCTGGACAAATTGACACCAAGGAGAATCGTCTAGTGAAGAAATATAAATTTGATAGCATTTGGTTTGAAAAATTGAAAGATGAATATGATAGTTATGAGAAATTTTAAGTATATTTCATCCTAACCAATTAAATGATTTAATATTATATATCTTTTTTGTTACGATTTTTTTTAGACTTTTGTCTTTAGCATACATCAAATACGCATACCCAATGTCCAGGACTAACAAAAGAAAAGAATCAGTACAAAATCCATCTCATTTTGGACCTAGGATTGTTCCTTCTTCCGAATTCTTATAAATTTAAGTGCATTTGTGCAAAAAAATAGGAATAAGAAATTGCACGTTCGTCACTATTATTAAAATAATAATAATTATTAAATTATACACAATTATTGTACGATATTGTACGCAATTATATGCAATTAATTTAATAATTATATAATACATTATTAGTGAATCCTTGCCGAATTAGGATTGTAATTTGGAGAGAAAAAATCTCCATACACTTGTATATATTTCCTATAATTTTTTTCTTTAATGCTTATATGAATCTCCTATTAGGACCAAGAAAAACTCTTCCTAGACGAACTGGCGCCTTTACAGATTGAGCAAGGGGAACTGACTAATGAAAAAAATATAAATTTGGTAAGATTAAGTTTGAGGAATTGAAGGATGAATATGATACTTATGAGAAATCTTAAGTATAATTCATCCTATCCTATTAAATAATTTAATATTATGTGATTTTTTTGTTAAATTTTTTTTAGACCTTTATCTTAACATCCTCAAATACGCATACACAACGTGTAGGATTAACAAAAAAATCAGTACATTGTACGTTCGTCACTATTATTAAAATAATAATAATAATTAAATTATACGTAATTATTGTTGTACGATAGTGTATGCAATTATATGCAATTAATTTAATAATGATATAATACATTATTAGTGAATCCTTGCCTAATTAGATTGTAATTTTGAGAGAAAAAATCTACATACACTGTATATATTTCCTATAATCTTTTTCTTTCATGCTTATGAGTCTCCTATTAGGACCAAGAAAAACCCCTCCCTGAACGAACTGGCGCCTTTACAGATTGAACAGAACCGTCTAATGAAGAAATATAAATTTGATAGAATTATGTTTGAGTAATTGAAGGATGAATATGATACTTATGAGAATTCTTAAGTATATTTCATCTTATCAATATTATATGTCTTGCTGTTGTGGGATTAGTGTACCAATTTTTGTTTGCAGAGGGTAGTGTGTGTCTAATTACAAAGTCTAACAGGAAAACCGCAACACCACAATAGAAGATGGCTTCATTAAAGAATAATAGCTGAAAAACTGGAGGAATGAATGGAGTCCGGCATAAACATTAGACTAAAGAATAATCAAATCAAAATAAAGTTAAACAAAGCAATTATAAACATTGTACTTGTAATTGACTTGATTATATTTATATCCTACTTAATTTCATTTTCCAGAAAGTATAAAATATCACTTTGGAATTTCTTTAAAAGAAAAGTTAGTTACTCACTCGTTGATGGCGAGCCTCCAAAATTGTTCAGCAACATTATTTCTAGCAAAAAAAGTGAAGGAAAAATAAAACAAACAACAAGATGGCAGGGCCCAAAACCCATGACCATGATATGCTCTTCTCAGTACTTTTTGGAGCCCACTCATCTCTGGCTGATTCCCCATGTAAGCAACCAGCCTAGTATGCGGTTTATGGGAGGAAATGAAACAATGTAAGTGAAAAACAGTTTAATCTTGATATCAAAATTATAAGGCTTGATAATGGTAAAGAGTTTGATTTCATTGAATTATATGATAAACTTGGGATCTTGCATCAGAAATCTTGTGTTAAACCCCTCAATAGAATTTTGTTGTTGACAGAAAACATCAACACATCCTTAACATAACTCTTAGTCTTATTTTTCAATCTGAACTACCTAAATCCTATTGGTCTTATGCTGTTGCACATGTTGTTTACTTAATAAACAGATTACCTTCAATTGTTTTGAAAAAAAATTATCCTTATAAACTTTTGTATAAAATTCCTCCTACTTATCTTCATTTAAAACATGAATGTGATAAAAAAGTTTTAAAACTGCATGAATTATCCTCATCTCTAGTCGATGTAGGATCTTCAACATTATCATATAAACATTTGACTGAAAAGCATTTAAATTATACTCTTGTTATATCCTCTAATATTGAACCACAGTCTTTTGAACAAGCATGTAGACAAACAGAGTGAGTTGCTGCTATGAATAAAGAAATAAGAGCTTTACAAGAAAATCACAAAGCGGATGGTACTATTGAGAGACATAAGGTCAGACTTGTTGCAAAGGGTTATACCCAACTTGAAGGGATTGACTATTTAGGTACCTTCTCTCCTGTTGCTAAACTTACTACTGTTAGACTTTTGTTAACCATTGCTGCAAAACAACAATTACCCTATCACTAAACATTAACATAACAACAATTACCCTATCACTAACCCTACCTTCCACAATCAGAGAACTCACTTAAACAAACCACAATCAACGGTGTCTTGGGAACGCTGGTGGCTATTAACAAGTAACGGTGTCTTGGGAAAATCTTGAATATGCAAGATTGCAAGTTCAAATTCTCAAGAACTGTATGGCGAAGGGCATGAGGATTAATGGTCAAGTGTATAATATATTTATTGAAGAGGAGTACTCATGTGCTAATGGAGGTCAATGTAATTGCCCCTATAAACATTTTGCATCTTCTAATAGTGTCACGTCATCAGATTCTTTTGTGGAAGAAACTGTGGTTTCTGCGGGTAGTTGTGAAGAGGTGCTCCGGCAAAGGGAAGGGGTGGAGCGTTGGATGACGGTGAAAGCAGGGAGAGGAGTTAATCGTCTTGCGGAGACGACCTTTATAGCCTTTCCCTAAATGCATTTCATGTTATGTGGATCATATTGAGTTTTCTGATATATCATCACGTGATTCATCCTCTAAGTTATCTATTCAGTAAGAATTTTATGTTATTTTAAATCATTTTAAAAAACTTAGTATTGCATGCAAAATGGCAACTAATAGCAAGTTAGGTGAAATTGTATACTTATATATGACATCAATGTGTGCACCAATTTATAACGTAAAAACCAAAAGATCCCAAAAGATCGAGCAAATATATTTGACAAGTTTACAAAGTGTGATCCCATCATATTTTGAGCATGTTGATATCATTCATTCTATGTATGATAGTTTTTCTACATGAAAGTCAAGCAAAGTAAGAAAAAATGACGATCACTTTAAACATTAAAGCAATTTTAATATTGAACTAGTCTCAATCCTAGTATTCACCACTACATAGTTGATGTCATTGATATGAAGTTGATGATCAATTCATTTATTCATCTATAGTTGCATTATTGAAAATATGAGAAAATTGATAGTAGTTTACTATAATGGATTTGTTTACTTTTGTGGACTTTAAAAATTACTTTTGACACCCTCCTATTGCTATCTATATTCTCTAACTTTTTACTTTTGTAGATTTGTAAATTACTTCCGAGATAAACAAATTTTTATTGGAGTGAATTTAAAATACACAATTTTTTTAGTAGTAGTTATTTTTAAAAGAATTAAAACAACGACAATTTATTATTTAAGATAAATTAACACAAAGGAAACAAGCTTTTGTGTTTTATTTTATTTTAAAAAAACCAACACAACAAAATTTAGTTTTCGTTGTGTTAAAATATTTTGATTTTTAAATTTGAAAGGGTGCTGCAAATAGCAGGGTCCACGTGGGTATGTAGGCCTAAGCCTAGAGGTTCATCAATTAAACTATAGGTTTTAATAGAAGACTACTAAACCTTCCTCCTTTGGTCAACAGAAAATTATATTTTGCATTAATTTGGTTATTAAAAGATTACACGTTTATAATTCAGTCTCTAAACTTAAAAGTTCACTAGGAATCAATTCTTTTACTAATGGTTGTTAAGATTAAAATATTAAATGTTTGAATAAGTTCAGAGGATGTGCAATAATGTTTATATAGTTTTAAATAAGTAAATCTCATTACAAATTAGTCTCTCTCTAGGTAGTTGTTAAGATTTTTTTTTAATTATCTTTTTCAGTTATTTTAATTTCAATAAAATAAAAATTTAAGATTGAGGTGATGACTAACTCTGCGTGAAGACATATATAGATAACCGTTCACTCACACTTATAAACTCTCGATAAAAATTTAACAGGAAAGAAAAAATTATTTTTAAAAAAATCATAATAATAAATAGAATATTCACTTAAATATTGAGAAAAAAAATAATTAAACCTTAAAAATTTACTTAAATATAGTGTATAACTCAGAATGCTGTTTCATTTAAAATAACTAAATAAATTATGAAAAGCCATGAGAAAAGGTAAATAAAAGTAGAACATTCTTCTCAAGTTAACACGAGATTAACGATTTAATGATTAAATTTTAAGATTTGCAACTATTTTAATTTTGTTTAACAAATTATATGTTACAAGAAGATTAAATAACTGATTAAGAGTATTAAAGATGACCCACACTGTTTAAAAATATAGAAAAATACTTCTTAAAATTTATTTTTATGACTAAATTAGACTTGGTTCATTTTTAACAAGGTACAAAGTTCAGCAATTTATGCCAAGCTTATCACCTCGCCCATATCTATGATTATCATCTTCTCCAAATCACTTATAGTTTTAAGATTAATTTCATAATCTCTTAATACTTTAATAATCTTTTTAGTTATCTATATCCATGTGTTAATGAGGCATATTTAAATATACGCACTTAATATGTTTATTCCTAATATAATTGAGAAAATTTAATTGAATTAATAGAAGAGTCAAACCAAACAAGTTAAATAAAACTGAAAAATGTTTTCTACTTTTTAGTTTTAGTCCCTTAATTTTGTAATAATGTAAAATTTTAATTGCGAGATTTGGTTATTTAGTTTTTGTAAAATTAAAGTTTTTATTTTTCTTAAAACCTAGTGTTAGGGCAGGGTAGAGCGAGGGTTTTAGCGTGAGCAGCAGTGATCTCCGCATTCGGAGATACAGCCATGGCAACCGCTTCCCGCTTGTTCGTGATCCCGGCGGCGAGGCCCGCTCTCGCCAAAACCATATTCTTCATGTCCTCTTGTTCAGCTCGCACGCTCGAACCGTGCGAGCCGCCACATTCCCCTGCGCGCTCGGAGGAAGAATCGCGAAACGTGAGGGTTTGGGCATGGTGGGACTTCAAGAACTGCCACGTGCCCCTGGGTTTCGACGCTTCCAAAGTCGCACCGGCAATAATGGAGGCAGTGAGAGCAAACGGAATCAAAGGCCCTCTCAACATCACCGCTTTCGGCGACGTTCAACGACTCCCCCGGGCACACCAGGAAGCACTCGCCTATACCGGCGTTCGCTTTATCCACGTCTCCGATGGTTCCTCTTCCACCTCATCCCTCACTATTCTTCTGTTTCTCTTTTCCTTCCCATCTCTCATTTACTTTAACGCACTGTTGCAGAGGGAAGAAACAGTATCGATATTCTCGTTGACCTAATGTATTGGGTTTCTCAGAACCCTCCGCCGGCGCACATATTTTTGATATCCGGCGATAGAGACTTCGCTGGCACGTTACACCGCTTGAGAATGAGTAATTACAATATCTTGCTCGCTACGCCGGAGAAAACTCCCAGTGTTCTCCACAGTGCTGCTACTATAGCCTGGCTGTGGCCTTCGTTGCTCAACGGAGAAAATCTTGCTGGAAAGGTCCTCAACCACCCTCCTGATGGGCCTGTTGGGTCTTGGTATGGAAGCTACAACGAGCCGGTGACGGTGGAGGATCCGGCGACGGAAGAACCGGTCTCAGTTGCAGCTCCGCAGGCTACCTCGTTACCCAATGTGGAGGTCTATGGGCCTTCCCTGAGCTCGGTTCCTAAGTCAGTTGTGAGGAAGGTTTGGAATATTTTGAGTTTGCATCCAGAAGGGATATACATTACCAATCTTCGCGCTGAGTTGGTGAAAAATGATGTCCGTTTGGATAGGAATTTGTACGGACATAAAAAGTTTTCCCGCTTTCTGTTGTCGTTGCCACGGGTAGATCTTCGGGCCGGTGGTGATGGTCATTTTAGTGTACATTTGGGTCCTTTGGAATCCATGGAACAATGTGAGAACAGCTCTTTGGAATCAACAATTTCTGGTGCTAAGAATGAGGAGAAAGGATGTGCAGCGGCTCCGAAGCTAAATGGTGAGGGTAAAAGTAAGGTTAGGGATGCTGATGAAAAATTGTCAACTGCTCCGGTCTCTGAAAGGAGTATGACCGACGATTTAAAATCAGTACAACCGGGGACTTCAAAAGGGAGACCTGTTGAGGAAAATGAGTTGCGGAAGTCTGCTGTGGCTAATGCTCCTCAGTCAGAAGCTCAACTGCCACACAAGGACACCAAAGGTTCCAAAACTAAGATGAATACCTTAAACAAGAGTTCTAAAAAATTGTCTGATATTAACACTGTTAGGTCTAAAGTTGCTGGTATGGAAAAACATACAACTAAAGAGAATCACTCTGCTAGAAATGGTCAATCGATGGTGGAAAGCAATGTTATGGCAAATTATGTGTCTGGTAGTATTGAAGCAAAGAATAAATGTGAGAATCGAACTAGAAAGGAGGTTGACGAAGTTTTTCCTAGCCTATCCTCACTAATTGATGATGGCTCTGAGGCTGCCCAAAAGCCTAGCGGAAGTGCTGAAACTAATAAAAGAAGTCCAACTCTGTTTCACTGGATTAGAAGGTGGTGGCCATTTGGGAAAAACATTGAAAAGTATGATGATTTGACGGTTCATCAGAGGGAGGGGGTTAGTCATGTTGAGGATTCGAAGTTATCTGAACTGGAGAAGACACTTAGTCAGTCTGAAGAGGCCAAATCATCTGAACTGGATCATACGTTAAGTCAATCAGAAGAGCCCAAGTTATCAGAACTGGATCAGAATGTTAGTCATTTCGGAAAGCCTGAGTTATTTTCCAGTCCTTCCTTTTGGAATGATATGGAATCTTCTATTTTTTCACCCAAAGGATCACTTCTTTTCTCCCATTCAAGAAGCAGGTTAGTATGCAATTTAGTTTAGTACATATCTTGTAAATTTTCCCCTTTGTCGTGGATAGTAAAAAACTTTAGGCCTCCACGTATTCGTTCGTCCCTTGTTCTAGTCTAAATCTCAACTACCAAAGAAAATAAAACATTATAACAAACTAATTATATCACAGTTTCTGTTGAAAGTTGTGTACCTTTTGATATTTGTGGTAATAATTATGTAGTCACTTGGTGAAAGCGTAATTTAATCACATTCTGCTACGTATGATTTGTGCCAGGGAGGATGTGGCGCAAAGATTACAGAATGAAGGACCCCTGCTTCTCAGATCACTCCCCGAAAAAGATATCCTTCAATTGGTTGAAATGTTAATAGAAGACAAAAAATGGTTGGAGGAAAGGCCCTCCCAAACATTTCCTTTTAAGCTAATTCAGCCAGTTCATAAGAATTTATCGGTGGACCAATCCCATGTTACCAATGGTTTGAGATCTCTCTTTCTAAACAGAACATCACAATCGAACTTGCAAAAATCTTTAGAACATGATGTGGGGAAACACAATCAGAGTGTTTCTCATACACGCATTTCTGCGGCAGCGACTGAAACAAAATATATTGAGAGATCTAGAAATGATATATTAGATGACTGTCAGAAACTTGTGAATGAGATAGTAAGGGAACACCCAGAGGGATATAATATTGGTTCTTTCCGAAGACTATTTGTTGATAGGTATGGCTATCATCTTGATATCCAGAAGCTTGGTTATCAAAAATTGGCAGCCTTGTTACAGATAATGCCTGGGGTTAAATTTGAGTCCACTTACATTTTTCCTTCTGTTCCTGCTGTCTGTGATTCTGATTTCGATACTTCTATCCCCAAAACTCAAGCAACCACTGATAATCATGCAGTCTCCAACTCTGATAGTGAATTATCTGAGTCAACCTCTGAAGATCATGGCACGGAATCTCCGTGGGAGGAGTTAGGTCCTGTTTCTAACAAAAATTCCGACAAGACTGGTTTGGGTTTAAATTCATGTCAGAAAGTTATGGAACTGGATACATCAAAATCAAAGCATCCTGGTTATGAACTTGTTGTATCAGATGACGATACTTCTGCATCTGAAGGAGATGACTCTTGTTTAACTCAATCTGAAGAGCAGAGGAAGTCAAATTGTAATGAACGGGACAGTTCGTTTTGGCAAGCTATGGATTTCTGGCACAGCTGCAAGGAAGAAGAGAATAGTGTCAAGAAGTCGGACAATGTTGACAGCTTGGGTGCTTCTCTGGTTGATATTTTAGATTCATCCACTGAGTCGACCAGTGGTACCATTTCTGAAATTCCTTCATCAAATTACAGAGATAATATTGTCAATAAGTCAGACAATGTTGACAGTTTGAATGGTTCTCTGGCTGATATTTTTAATTCATCCCCTGAACCGACCTGGGTTACCCCTTCCAAAACATCTACATCAAATCACAGAGAGAAACAAAGATCTCACAAGAACTATTCCTTCGTTGCTGATCCAGTCTTACCTAACAAGGACAAGCTGATTGGTGACTTCAAGAAAACAGATGAGTCAAAGATGCAAAAACAGAGGAGTTCCTTGTGCAAGTAGAGCCCGAGTCCCAAGCTTCCATAGTAAGAAATTTGGGATTCCTGGTGTAAAATTACAGACAGAATGAGATCGTGATACCATTCTTTATATGAAGGAATTACTGTTTTTTGATGGCCATGACCCTAACATTTCAATCGAGGAAAGATTCAGATGGTTGCTAGTTGCAACTCCAGAAATTCTTCCATTTTGACATTTACTATATTGTGACTCTTTACAGTTGGAACAGTTGAGTTTTATCTCACTAGATGATAGGCAATTCTTGACTGCTGGAGCATGAGTTTTGGTTTTTACATGCTGTCTTGGCAGGTGATGTAGTACGGGAAGATTCGTAACATTCCTTCGAAGGAACAAAGCCTTGGTAGCTAATAAATTATGACGAGGGTTCTTGAATTCCCCTTTTGGTTCTTGAATTCTTGTTCTTCTAATTATTATGTGTAACCTCCAAAAGTCTTTTATTATTAACCTAAAAGATATCGTTTAGTTTATTTTTTTTAATATATACGTGAATTTTATACAACTTTAACATTGTATATTAGTTTTCTGTGAATCTGTTTACTGGTCTCAATGTTGTCATTCATGTGCACACTCTACTGCATCTGCATTTGGTGGAGTATGATGTTAACCGAGTAGTTTTAATTGATTTTGTTAAATACTTGAGTTGAATTATGTGCAAAAGCCTTTAAAATACACTGTAAAATTATTGTTAATTTTTTTAAAAAAATGACTTTTAACAATAGTTATTGGTTAAAACTATCAATAAAAGTGAATTATAACTAATTTTTTTATATTAAGTATTATATTTTTTATTTTATAATGGCAGTTATAAAATTATTTTCATTAACAATAATTAAACTTTCTTCAAATACTATTTTTAATTGTCGGTCGAATTGTTTTTTAGTAGTAAACTACTTCAATTAAAAATAAATACATTGCATAATATATATATATATAAAAAGTGAATGAAATTTAAAATAATTTTATAAAATTAAGTTAGATTTAAAATCTATTTTTTAATAATAATTAGAAAAAGTGATAGTGTCTAAAAGAAGTGAAGTAATAATAATTCATACAGAATTTATTATTTAAATGTTTGGAAATATTAATCTCACCATACATAGGTAAGATGAAGGAATGAAATAAGTTAGATCAAACCTATCAAAAAAGTATTGAAAGAAATGTTAAGGGCGAAAAATCACATTTTAATAGGCTGGGATCATACTGAGTAACTTAAATTGGGTTGGGGAAGTAAAAAGAATATAAAAAGAGAATATAAACAAATAAATTTATATATTATTTTATTAATATATATTTATAAATGTAAAAGTGGACATTCCTTATATAGAAAAAAGATAAGAAACTTTGCTTATTTACAGCATCCTTTTTAGATCTTATGCTTATTAAAAGTAAATACTAATCATATTTTCATTTGAAGGAATCATTTGACTACCTAAAAAATGATTATTTTTACCCCACACTCTTCTCGGATGTCCATCATTAAACTTTATTGTAGAAACTATGTTCCAAAAATACTAATTCTTCGAAAATCCTCATTATTCATCATATATTATTAAATATTTTCTTATTAAAAACATTATATATTAAGAAAATTCCAATTAAACTGTTCTGTACGACTAACAACTTAGATGAATGTTTTAATTACAGTGAAATATAATACTTTGGAACAATAACTTTTCATTCTATTTTCTTGTTCATGTTTAATCCTATACGTTCAAAATAAAAATAAAAATTAATTCTTCTTAAATATTTTATTTTAAACTAGTGAAAAAACATACACAAACGCATATAATTTGAATGAGTTAGAATTTAATATTTATGTTAATTATATGTATATATATTGTTGTAAATTCTCCTTTTAAGTTCTGTCAAAATATTAAATTTTAAATTTTTTGTTTTTCTAATGAGACATCAGTGATAAAAAGAAACAATGTACTGATCGTACTGGTTATAAAATAGTGAAAAAAATTCATATATCCACAATTGTGATTTAATGACTCGCATCTTAATAAAAAAATTAATCCTTTTTATTAAGAATTTATGGTTTTCTGTTTATTTTTTGTTTAGTTAAAAGAAGAAAAAAAAGAGAACATGGGCAATATGAGAAAATTTAATTTATAAAAACAATTGCATGTTAGCAATCCTTAATTATGGAAAGCTAAATAAAGACAAATAACGATCGAAAGAATAATTATTAATCATGACATTAATAGAGACATACTCCTTGATAACCTAACCACCCTGAATGAGTCTTTTAACCTGATCACTTAAGTTCCTCTTATCATAACACCATGTAAAGAGTCTCCCTTTTTTGGGTAAATTTTAGAGAAAAACTTATTTAAGATTAGAAAGAAAATCTTAAACTAAAAAAAAAAATTACAAATAAAAATTTAAAACTTTTGCATTAAAAAAAGAGTAAAACCACATCTTAAATACCAACTTTTTAAATTTAATTTACCATGTAAAGCACTGTGTTAATTATCTAAATGTAAGAGCCTAGTTAGAACAATTTAAACTATAGGACTAATTAAATTTCTCCAAAAGAAAAAAAAAAGACGCTATAAAATTTTATGAAGAAAAAGGAAATAATAAGCATTATATATTATACTTTATCGTCTTTTGTGGACATAATATTACATGTTTATCTTCTTCCATCACATACGATAATTCACACTAAATAATAATAGGTGATTGCTATCACACATGGAAAGCTAGATAGTATTTTAACACTACATCATAAAACTTGAAAGAGCCATGATTTTGGATATAACATGGAAGAAGCTACAGAAGAATTCAGAGGAGATAGTGGTGATGCAGATGTGTATGAAGTTGATGAGTATTAATGAGTCATTTGGTAGTGTTTTTGGAGAAGATTTGTTGTATAGTGGGTGGTGGTTTAGAAAGAGCAGAGCTTGAAGCATTTTCCCCCATTGAAGGTGGAGGATTTTTGGGAGAAAGAGCACTTTGGATTGTAACCTTTTTAGGTGGTGCCATGAATGCTACCCTTTACACCTGCAAACTAAAGGCTTTCAGAAACTTATCCTTTGTTAAGGTGAATTTATAGGGATATATATATCATCTGAGTTTGTATTAAAATAGTCATGTTGCTGTTTTGCCCACCGTATATTCTCCTTTATTTTATATTCATTTTGTTTCAAATTTAAATTCGAGAGACGCTAATCAATACCACATTCAAACTATTGTCCGTTTTGAAGATTAGTATTCCGTCACGATTTTATTTTTATAAAGATACTTGAGTAGGTAATTCGATAGGTAAAAGAAAGAATGTGTATTTAAAGTAACTTTGATCTCGACTCCTAAGTTAAATAGTAAGTGAACACATTTCTTTAATATTATTATGATAACGTATCATGTGAATGAATATATTCAATTCCTAATCACTAATGATTGTTTCATCTCTAAAATCAAAATATAAGTAAAAATATTTAATTTTACACTAATTAATTTTTTGATTTGGTTCATTAGCAGTTAAATACTTTGTGTTCGTAATTTGTCTGACCATTAATGTAGTGAAAATCTACACTCAACTCTTACATGGTATAAAAATATTTTTTATTAAAAAATAATAAAGAAAATTAAAAGAAATATTTAACGCGGATAGTATTAAAATATGTTTTATCAACAAAAAATAAATAAAATTAAAAAAAATATTTAAGAAATACTGCAACCGATAAATCTTAGCATATACACTGTAAAATCCTATAAAAACTAATCAAAGCCACCGAAAATTACGATATCAAATATTAGTTTTTAAAATAATCTATCAAACTCACAAAAGCTTAAGATAAAAAAAGGAAAAAATTAGTATATGTCGTTATCATTTAAATTCGTCTCCATATTAAAAGAATAGTTAAATTAATCAGGCATAAATATCGGTAATTGAGAAAGAAAAAAGTTTTTTTATTGCGAGCTGAATGCACTTTCAAATGGAGTTAAACATACAGTTACTTTTTATTAATAAATCTACCGTATTAAGTTTATAAATACTTTTTTAATATTTTTAATACATATTACTATTTTAATAAACTAGATTTTTCTTGACAAAATAAAGTTAAAAAAAATAAATTCAAGCAATATGAACCAAAATATATACGTGTTTAAAGAAAACTGATCTTATTTAAGGCTTTCACTTTCAAACTTAATTTTGTTCACTATGTTTTATTATTACAAGAATATATACTAGTCATGGTCAAAATAATGTTATTCAATTTCTTGATCACCTTTTAGATAATGGTGCTGGAATTCAGGATAAAAAGGGATATATGATCCGTTTTTAAGGTTGGAATTGTTTGAATAGACTCTGTAGATCCTTGAATGTCATTTGAAGTTTTTCTGCCTTTTCACTACTTTTCTTCAAGATATACATTGTCTTCTAAAACCTAGACCCACAAGACTCAAACTTTTCTCAATGGGGATTTTTCACCAAAAATAGTGTATTTTTTTTTCATATTTATGTAAATGGGCAAGAGCAGAAAAAATTATAGAAATGGATAATTCTTGGTCAAAGTTATCAATGGTGTAGGCAACATCAATTAAATTTGTTAATCTGTCAACTTTTTATTTTTTAATTAAAGTTTTTATCGGGATTGTCAACTTCAGTGTAAATAAAATTGGGTTTAGGGTTTAGGGTTTAGGGTAATTAATATTTTTGGAAATAAAAATTTATAGTTAAAATTTTTATTTTAATTATAATATCAAAATTTAATTTAATTTTATTTAAGAAAATGGTATATAAAGTTTGAAGAATTAAAATTAATTTTTTATAATAATTTTAAATAAGTTAAGTTAACAATGAGTTGTGTGATAAATTAAATTCCTTTGCAACCTCTACCATGACCCCATCTCCCTACAATCTAATGTACAATGTCTTCACAGGTGTCCGAAAATTAGAATGATGATAATGAAGTCAAAGACACTGACAATGACATTTCACCTCCACCCCTCCTACCATTTCATCCGAACAACAGTCACAACAACGATCATGAAGACAACGAAGAATACCACCATGTGTCACAACTTCACATATGACAACTTTTCCTACATTTCTATTTTATAATCATGTATGAATTGTACTTATTTATCATTTTATAAATATTGTTTAAACGCTACCCTATTTATTTATAACTATATCAACTATAAACGTCACTTCACGAACATAATTTCAATCTTTTAAAAACAACAAAAGTATTTTTAATTTTAACATTATTTAAAAAATACTAAATATTTTACATTTATTACATAACCTATTTTTAATCCAACTTAATTTTGGATAACTTTGTTTCTTGTGAAAACAAAAAATTAGTTTTAATTTAAAAAATTATTATTATATAAAAAATTTAATTTTTTTAAAAAATAATTATTTAAAAAAAAATCAACTGAACTTGCTAACCGAATTGACAACTTCAACTGAACTTGCTAACCAAATTGACAACTTCAATGAAGTGAAATTGACAATTCAGTATCCAATTTTATTTAAACTGAAGTTGTCAACCCAATTAGAAACTTTAATTAAAAAATAAAAAGTAAACAGATTAATAAATTTAATTGATGTTGCCTACGCCATTTACAACTTTGATAAGAATTGCCAATTTTTTCTACTTTTGCCATTTATATAAATATGAAAAAAAAATGCACCATTTTGATAAAAATGCCTCTCAATGACTCTGTCGGGTTAATGCATCTATGCAGGTCTGCTTCAAAATTATGATGTGCTTGTACAGAAAGGACACGAGGGTTAGAAATTTTTTGTATGATTTAGTAGCATAAGAAAAGAAATAAAAATTGAGTTACTAACTAATCCAGCACAACTAGATTCTGATATTCTGGCCCAGAAATTGCTGTTTCCATGGCTTCTAAGGGGCTTAGAAGTTAGCTCCCCCTCCTTATCCAAGAACAATTTGAGTAAATTCTTAGAAAAGCCACTAAGCAGTGCCACTCCTTTCTCGGTAGCTGGCACTGGGGTGGCCTTAGAGTCTCTCAGATTCCAAAAAATTATCTGAGGCACGACATCACCAAACCCCAACGATGGGCCCCAATAAACACCTCAGGTAACACCAACACCGTCCTCAAAGAAACTAAAAATTATTAGTTGATATATTAACTAAATTAGATAATATTTTATAAATTAAAAAAAATTATTGATATCTAAATTAGTTTCTATTATTAATAAATAATTTTTAAATTAATAAATAATTTTTAAATTAATATTTATTTAGCTATTAATTTTTTAACTACTAATTATTTAGATTTTAGAGTTGATAGTTAAATACTATTTTTAAAATTATTTATAATAATAGAAATTATTTTAAATATTAATAAATTTAATTTTTAAAATAATATTTAATTTAGTTAATATAATAATTAATTATTTTTTATCTTTAAAATTAGTTTTTATTTATGATTGTATTGTATTATTAAGTTTGATTATATTATAAGCTGCGTTGGGAAGGTTTCTGTATTAGTTGGATTAAGGTAACTGATTAAAAAGTTTTGATATTTTTTAAATTTATAATTTTAAAATATTTTTTCTAAATTTTAAAAATATTTTTGTAAAATAAACTATAATATTTATACTTAAATAGTTACATATTTTTAAGATACATATTCAATTAATATTATAATAAATTAAATTAAATAATAACTATATTATTATTTTATGGTTGTTTAGATTATGCAAATTTTTCAAACAACAATACTTAAAAGATTAAATTGAACTAGGTTTGGTTAATTATAAATAAATAAAACATTTATTTGAGTTGAATAACAATAAGTACCAAGTATAGTTTTTTAAAAAAAGTTAAGTTTACACTTGTAACTAACTTATTTTATTTTGAGCTAGTTGATTAACTAAATATTTAATTTAGATGAGATTAACAAATACTGAGATACTTATGTATTTAAGATAGCCGATGGTTACAAATACGGAGAAATTCATATTCATAATCCACTGTAAGCAAATAACAAGGAACAGAACGCAGAAGACATGGAAGTAGAAGGTAACGAATGTGGAAGAACAGCAACAATGGCAAAAGAAGTTGAGAGAAAGAACATCAATGACTGGCTTCCCATCACTAAATCCAGAAACGCAAAGTGGTGGTATTCTGCTTTTCACAATGTCACTGCTGTTGTTGGAGCAGGAGTGCTGGGTTTTCCCTACGCTATGTCAGAGCTGGGATGGTTTGTTCATCATATACTTTTCCCTTTAAATTTCTAACCATTTGTGATTTTGTGTGTGCATGTTTTACATGATTACGTTGTTTGTGGTGTGTGGCAGGGGTCCAGGTGTTACAATATTGATTCTTTCATGGATTTGCACTCTCTACACGGCATGGCAAATGATTGAAATGCATGAGCCTGAACCAGGGAAAAGGCTTGACAGGTATCATGAGTTGGGGCAGTATGCGTTTGGAGAAAAGCTAGGACTGTGGATTGTGGTGCCTCAGCAACTAATGGTTCAGATTGGTGTTAATGTAGTATACATGATAACGGGTGGAAATTCTCTAAAGAAGATACATGATATTCTTTGTGACGGATGCAGTCCCATTAGAAGAACTTACTTCATCATGATATTCGCTGCTGTTCAATTCCTTCTCTCTCATCTTCCCAGTTTCAACTCCATCACTGTTATTTCTTTTGCTGCCGCTGTCATGTCCCTCAGGTATAGGGTTTATTCATTGATCCAATACATGACAAAACAATCCCAAGAATGATGTAACAAATAGTACATGTTTGGTTGTTGTGCAGCTACTCCACTATTGCGTGGATAACGTCACTTCACAGGGGCGTTCAAGAAGGAGTGCAATATGGTAGCAGATTTTCAACCGATGCAGGGAATGTATTTGGGTTTTTTAGTGCCTTGGGGACTATTGCTTTTGGGTATGCTGGGCACAACGTGGTTTTGGAGATCCAAGCAACCATCCCTTCCACACCTGAAGAGCCCTCAAAGAAAGCCATGTGGAAGGGCATGATTGTTGCTTATATTGTGGTGGCCCTTTGTTATATTCCTGTTGCTGTTTTTGGTTACTGGGCTTTTGGAAACGGTGTTGACGATAACATCCTTCTCTCCCTTGAGAAACCTCGCTGGCTCATTGTAGCTGCTAACATCTTTGTTTTTGTCCATGTAACTGGAAGTTATCAGGTACATGCACTGCACAACTTCTCTTCCTCATTGTGTCTTATTAAACATATTCATTGGATTGAAACATGTTTTGCTAATTAATTTTCGTGTTAGGTTTTTGGCGTTCCAGTGTTTGATACATGCGAGTCATTCTTGGTGAAAAAGATGAAGTTCCAGCCAACTTGGTACCTTCGATTCATAACTCGCAATATCTACGTTTGTGAGTGTGCTTCCATCTCTCATACAAAACTCCCATTTTCGTGTTCATAACAATTCCACGTATAAATACAATTTATCTAACCATTACAACCTTATACAGTACTTACATTGTTCCTTGGAGTTACATTCCCTTTCTTTGGAGGGCTTCTAGGATTCTTTGGGGGGTTTGTGTTTGCTCCCACCACATACTTTGTAAGCAAAATTATTTGTCTACGATAACTTTTTTTTTTTCTAAAACAATGAAATGCCGATGTTAACCTATATTTGTCTAAATCATTTGCAGCTTCCTTGCGTAATGTGGCTTGTCATCTACAAACCAGAGAGATTTAGCTTGTCTTGGTTTGCCAATTGGGTATGTAGACCAAAAACACTATCCACAAGCCTTTTTAATTGTTTTGTTTCTTGTTATACCTTTTTACAGTAATAATGAGTTTGATTTTTGTTCTTATCTCAGTTTTGCATCATGTTTGGAATGTTCTTGATGGTGTTAGCCCCAATTGGCGCATTGAGACAGATCATAATAGAAGCTAAGGATTACAAATTTTACTCCTGATCCCTTTTCACACAGAGGAAGCTCATGGTTTTTAGTTTTATTAGTCTATTTCTTTTTGGTCCTTATTTTGTTAGATATTTTTATTTTATTAGGAGTCTATAGTTTCCATGTTCTTCGAGCATTTATTAATATAGTTACAACAATTTTATATTGGATCCGGATATATTCACACTCTACAAAATTTCCACCCCATTTCACAACCTATTTTATTACTTTTATACTCAATAATTTAATTTGTATTTTAATTAAATGACTTAATGAAAAATATCAAATAGGAACATTTGTATAAAAATGTCAAATAAGAACAGTGATCTCAAATAATCTTTTTATCCTTTTATATATTTTTTTACAGAAGTGGTTCCGAATTTAAAATTTAGATGAAAACTGTTATATAGTTTATTTTCTCCATTTACGTTTTTTTTAAATAATTTAAATAATTAATAGCTAAAATCTTAATAATTAATTAGATATCAATTTTAAAATAATTATTGATAATAAAAATTAATTTTATCATTATTTTTTTAAATTTTAAAATAATGTCTAAAAAAATTAATTGTTTTTTATCTTTAAAATTAATTTCTATTTAATTTAATTATTTTCTAGTAATTAATGTTATTAGATTAAATACTCAACACATTATGTTATTGAAGAAAATTAATAAAAGTGTGTTAATTTAATTAAAATGTTGAAATGGAGCAATTGAGCAAACACTACTTTAAAATGAAGAAGTGATGTTTCTGTGGTAGTTCTTGCTTAAATATTTTCCTTTTTAATTTTTTTTAAATCGTGCTTGTTAGTCTCTTTTATAATAAACACTTAAAAAAATCAATTATTAAATTTGAAAGAAACTATTTGAGATTTAAGTGAAAAAAAGAATGAATTAAATAAAATTTTGAAACATGTTGGTGGATAGTTCATTTAACTCCACTCACTACAATATAACACTAAAATTTTGATAGGAGTGTGACAAAAAAGTCAGAAAAAAGAATAAAAAAATAAAAAAACATTAAGATATTTTTTATTGAACCAATAATATTATCATTTATTTTGTTCGGATGAATCAATACAAATTCCATAAATTCTGATTGTTTATTTATTAATGTTCCTATTTTTTTTTTTTAGTTTTTTTACTATCCTGTTTTCATGTTGGTAGGTGAATACAAAAGAGGAAGAAGCAGTAGAATATTCCAAAACATTATTATAGTTTTAAAAACTGCCTTCACCGAGCAACTTCTTATTTTTTTTGTTTTTTTCTTTTTCCACTTTCATTATACCTTTCTGTTACTTTTTTATTTTATGTTGTAATTCCAATTTTATTTTTCTTATAAGAATCAAATAAATCATAATACTTAGCCATCTATTTTTTTTTAATTTAAATAAGAATGCACAATATTAAAAAAAATTATGAATAATATGTTTTATACAGATTATTATTGTTATAATTTAGTTAATGAAAATATTCATTAACAACACTTTCATTTCTTTTAACTAATACATAGAAATAAAATTAATAATTTTTTTATATAAATAGATAAATGAAAAGATAATTTGATATTAAAAAATAAACAAGTAAAAAATAAATTAAAATCTCACTATTAAATCCTTTAAAAATATATAACTCTCATAACTAAATATTAGTCTCTGCTACAAAGTTGTTATAACCGACTAATAGGAGTTAGTTTCTTTTTTATTAGTTAGTCATCCACTTAATGACAGACGTGTCTCCATTCTTATCATGTTCCTTTATTTTGTTAAGTTAATTAATTTTAATATTGTTTTTAATAAATATTTATTAATATAATTTATTTACTTTGCTTTGATTGAATTTGATACATTATTTAAGAAATTTAAATGTAAGATTAAAGATATTTCAAAATTAGAAAGAGAGAAATGGGATGGAAAGAAGATAATTTAAAAGTTATGAAACATTTTGACGATTATTTGAAAGAATAAATCAAACATAAAAATAAACTGTGTTACTAGATTAAGGGAATTCTTAGAAAAATAAAATGTGTAAAAAAAGGTCCATTTAGATATAGTTAGAGAAATTATGTTTTAACAACTATTTTTTTTTTAACTACAAGAAAATCATGGAATAGAAACCAATTTTAAAAAATAAAAATAATTAGTTGTTATAGTGACTAGAGAACATCTTAAAAATTAAAAAACTTTTAGTTTCTAAATTAGTTTTTATTAGTGTTAGATGATTTCTAAATTGGTATCTAAGTTGGTAGTTAAAACTTTGGTTGCTAATTAGATATCAATTTAAAACCTATTTAACAATAACTAATAGAAACTAATTTAGAAACCAAAATTTTGTTTAATCTTTAAAATTATCTATAATTTAGTCATTATAACAACTAATTATTCTTAGTCTATAAAATTAATTTCTATTTCGTAAGACTCTTAGGTCAATAGCTGCAGCTTTCCAGTATTCAGAAATTACACTCTCCCTCAAGATCCATTTTTTCTTGTTTTATTTAACAATTCGTATCAAAGATTCATTGTTGGACCTGATCCTAAATTTGTGAGAGAAACAATGAGTGTGAGTTGAGTAAGAAGCTGCATTTGTTTTTTCTAGTAGAATGAATTGAGAAGAATTGTAGAAGGTGGTAAGAGTAGTTTGGTAATTGTAGAAGATGGTCACTGTGATGACTAGGCTATTCTGACAGAGAATTTTCTCCACAGTAAAAAGTAATGGGATCTCATTGAGATAGGATATTAGCTAGTGGTGGCAGATGGAGTAAAGTGTAGGAAGGCACAGGGAATTGAGCGAGGAGCAAAAGTTAAAGGACTTAAAGAACAACTTTACCAAGCAATAAATATAGTGAAGTCCTTCAAACAATCCAGGGGCACAACAACAGATAGTTTGGGATTCATTGAAAGGGTTAAACAAGGGTCGAAAGAGCACAAGTGAGAGATTTACAGAAAAATTGAGATTACTCACATGAAGGAAGGAGAGACATAGAGTGCGCATACAAAGCCTACATATTATCATTATCAAGTAGAGATAGAGGAATAGGTGGCTGCGCATACAAAGGAGGCCAAGACAATCCTAAACTAGAAGGTCAGAGTATATATTATCAGTGTTAGAATAGATCTAACACATTTTTGTATTTGGATGTACTCTTTACAAATAAAATATGAAAAGATATTTGTTATTTAAATTTACGATTTTGTGATAATATTTTTTTTTTAAAATAAGAGAAATAAAGGAAAAATCACCTATGAAATTATCTTTGAATTTATCTTAAATAAATAAATTTAACTAATACAAATATTTGAATAAAATAAAATAATAATAATAATTAATAATAAAATAAAATAAAATTTTAATACAAAAATATATACTTATTTATAATAAACAAATTACATAATAATACCATTTACCTTTAATACAAAAGATTCTCTAATTACAATTTTTAATTTATGAATATTTAAATTATTTATTTTTATATAATAACTCAATAACCTTTATATATATTTAAAATTTTACATGTAAATTATGTTTTCTTCTAGTAAATCGTATTTTTTTATAAATTGTTATTGAACTATATTAGATTATAGTTCATATTAATTTATTCTTTTTTCCAATAAAAAAAAATTAATATAATAAATTTAATTCATCCAAATTTACATAAAATACCTAATATTTTGATTATTCTACTTTTTTTCAAAGACCATGGTAAGTTTATAATTTTACATTTTACACCTTTCAAAGGAATAAAAATACTCTCACAAGCATCACATCACTCATAAATTCCAATGGTATGCTGAAGTAACTCTAACCTAACAAATATTACCTCACCATCTTGATATCAACATAAAGGAGTTATGCACTTCTTCCTATACAAAGCTTCATATGGTGTCATCCCAATATTGTTATGATAACTATTATTATAAGTAAACTCCACAATAGTCAACATCTCATTCAAATTCCGTAGATGATCAAATACACATGTCTTCAACAAATCTTCTAAAGACTCGATCGTTCTCTCAGATTGTCCATTTGTTTTGAGGATGATATGCAAAGCTTATTCTCAATGTAGTTCCTAATACATCTTGTAGAGTCTACAAAAAAATCGTGAAGTAAACTTAGGATCTCTATCCAAAACAATACTGGAAGACACTCCATGCAATCTCATAACCTCTCTGATGTACAACTATGCTAACTTGGAGTAGATATCCTCAAACTAATTGGAAGAAAGTGAGCATTCTTCATCAGTTGATCAACTATCACCCAGACGGAATCATGACCCCCTACTGATCTTGGCAAATGGGTAACAAAATCTATAACAATGTTATCCCATTTTCACTCGGGAATATCCAGTTACTGCAACAAATCACTAGATCTATGATGATCTACCTTTGCCTTTTGACACGTCAAACATGCAACAACATACTAAGATATCTCTTTCCTCATGCCTGATTTGTACCTAGCAACTCCACATTACGCTATAAACTAGAACTCTTTAACACTTATTTTTATCATTCTAAGGAAATCATTGGTTATAGTTAACTTACTGCAACTAATATGATCATCATGAAATTTTACTATCAAATTTAGATCTCTGAATTTGCTCAATCAACTTTTGTTCTTTAATCATCATAATTAACACATGTACTGACCATTTTTTCTGTTTCATATTCAACTCTTTCTGATCAAACAAGTATTTTAAACTTTTGTGATCATTAAACACCTAAAATTGAACTCCATACAAATAATGTCTCCATATTATCAAAGAAAACGCCACACTTCTTAACTCTAAATCATGAGTAAAATATTTTCTTTCATAAACATTAAGTTGCCTTGAAGACACTTTTACCCGTCACCACGCCCTTCTATCCTCCATCTCCTCTTCTTCTTTTTAACCACGTCAACATTTCTTTCCACCTCCCAATGGTTGCTCCCTACTGACCATTCCAAGTTCATGTACTCCACCCCATTTTGTCCAAATTTGATGAAATCCTCAAATATTCTTATCTTTTCTGATTCTTATCTTGCTGTCTCATCTTGTTACCATTATAAAAAAAATATAAAATACAAATCAATTTTAAAAACAAAAAATAATTAATTGCTATAATAATTAAATTAAAAATTATTCTAAAAATTAAAAAAATAATTTTTAAATTAATTTATATTATTAAATAATTTTTAAATTAATATCTAATTAGTTATCAAGATTTTTTTAAAAAAAATTTAATAACTAATTAGATACCTAAAAATTATTATTTTAAATTAATTTATATTATTATTAAATAATTTTTAAATTAATATCTAATTAGTTATCAAGATTTTTTTTTAAAAATTTTAATAACTAATTAGATACCTAAAAATTATTTAACAATAATAGGAATGACATTAAAAAAATAAATTTTTTTAAATTTTTATTTAAAATTAATTTTTATTTTATGATTTTATTATTCTTTTATTTAAAATTAATTTTTATTTGATGTTTTTTTTATTGGAGACGTTAAAGAAGCTCATGTTCAACACACTTATTGAATAATAAGTTATAAAGTTTTGTATAATCCGTAAAAATTATATTTTTCGTTACATAATTTAAAATACAATTTTTCATTTGATTAGACAATTTAAAAGTTAATTACACAATTTAAAAGAGTAAGAGTTATATTCTAATTATATAATCTATAATATAATTTTTAATTTTTAGTATAATTCGAAATATAAAGTAATTCTTTCCTTAAAAAAACTATTTTTTAAAACCGATAAACGTTTATGTTTTAATATAGTGTGTAAATGGAAGGAAACGGAAAAGGTTGATAAGAAATCGCTTAGCATAAGTACATGTATATCTTTTCTCTTTCTTTTCTGCAAAAGTTAACACCGTTGGCTTGGATTAAGCAACGTGGTGCAATCAGATGACGCCAGAGTTACATGGGTTAATGGTATCCAAAGTGACAGAATAGGTTTGTGACCACCTGCCCTTCCTAGTTCCCACCACAACTCCTAAGTCCCATCTCCCCCACAACACATTTTTCACCCTTTTGTCCCACCTTTCCTAGCACCAACTCACACAATAAAATTCAACCCATTTCATCGATTAATGATTTAAATGTTTATTACCTCAAACCTTTAACGATGAAATAAAGAGATGGAAGCAACATAATACTTTTACTTAGCAGAAGTGTTACACGATAATATTGATCATTAACTCACTACTGTAAGCTCAAACTCAAACTGTAAAGTCATCTAAAGAACAAAAGATGAGATACATGCCTCAGTAGTTATATTTATAAATATTCACAGTTCTGAGCACTTCAAGGAAAAGTGTTGAATTGGGATCAAAAGCGAAACGAAGTAGTGAGCGTTGCATGGTACCTTTGGAATCAGTAACCCAATTTCAAGCTAAGAGCCGTTTTAACGTCTAATCTCCAAACAAAACCACCAGAATCCATCCTCCATACATCACATGGTAGCGTCACCGAACTTCTCTCCCTTCCCCACACGTATTGCACCACTTTCACCTTACAAGTAAAGGAAGGATATGGAAGCAGTAGACCCTCCTTAATCACCAGGAACACCGCCCCATCTCTCTCACCCTTCATCATCTCACAGTACGCCTCGTTCCTCCACGTCACCATCCCGTACCCGTCCGTTATCAATCCCGGACACGTGTCCCTCTTCAGTCTCACCCTCCGCTCCTCGTCCGTACTCCCCAGCCACTCCCCCTCCACCCACGCGTTCGTCACGCACTCCACCGTCACACACGAACAACACCCTGCCATCATCGCATCGTACGGTTCAACCTTCCTCGTCAAGCTCCGACGCTCGAAACTCAACCACACCGGCACGTTCTTCTTCAAGTAATTGTTGCTGTTGTTCGTGTAGTTGTTTCCTGCTTCCTTTGCTATCGGTGGAGTTAGATCCCTCACCGGAGAGTCCTTCCGATCGGGAGTTTCCGGCAACAAAGGAAGAGTCACCGCCGGCTGCTTCCGCTTCCGCATCTGCTTCTGCTTGAGCTCCGGAGAGGATGTGTTCTTCCTGCGGCGAGTCCTTCGTTTGGTGTTACAGTTGATATCACTTACGCACTTTCTCTTAGAGGTTCTGGTTTTGAGTAAGGCATCGCTGCTCTCGGAGGAAGAAGCGTCCGAAGCGGGTTTGGGAGCGATAGGACGAAACCTAAGCATTATTTTGTCCATGGTGGAGACGTGGGATGCAGCGGGTACATAGCGGGCGATGCAACAGCCTCCCCTACCATCCATTTGCAGTGTGATTACAGTCACCGTTTTTGCTGTTTGTTAATGTTATTGCGTTAATGGAGACAGGGATGAATTAGGAGAGGCGTTGGTTTTATAGGAAGCGTGAAAGGGACACGTGTGAGGAAGGACACGTGTAGAACAGTGAAGATGGAGGGGAGTGGGGAAGGGGATTGGTTGGGGAGGGAAACGTGTCATGGGATGGGAGTGGGAAACGTGAGGGGACGAATGGGAGAAGGAGGAGTGCCCAGTGGTGGCGACAGAAAAGCGGCACGTAGACTGCGAGCTTCGAGCATTGTGAATCAGAAACTTTGACCGTTGGATATGAGGTATTGGAGGATTCCAGATCCTGCCACCACCACGTGTCCACCTCTGTTAAGCCCAATGGCACCCAAGTTTCATGACGTCACATTTCATTTTACCAAACTTCTCATTACCATTTTAAGTAGCACCTAAAACCACAGGGCAGGCCCAGTTTATAGTAAATTCTCTTGCTTAGCTAATCACTTTCGCAAACACTGCCTCAACTCTGTAAGCGCTCAAACACTCTCATTAGTCACCCGCTCCATTTGTGGAAAATGATAGTTTCACAATTTTTTTTAGTTGTATAACATTTTTTTATGTAATAAATTTAAAAAAATATATATATAATAAAGAATAAATTTGTAATTAAATAATATATAAAAAAAATATTAAAAATTATAATATGATTATATGAAAAATTAGAGTTGTCAATCTATCATCCCTTCTATTTATATTATTACTACAAAATTCATAATACCATATTCACACAAAATCAATATATATATATATATATTTCCATTTAGGACAATCTCTAGTTGTTTATGTCAATGCAAAGCACCAAACACCCTTTAAACTCACAAGATTTACCTTCATTCTTCAATTAGGGGTCTTCGCTAATTAGTTGCTTACTCAGCCAAACATTATGTATCCTTTCTAAGCATTAACTCTGTAAGGTATGTAATACTTTAGTTTGAGCTTGTATAAAGTTAGGTTCATACATTAGTTTTAATTTACAAGAAAATCTCTTTTTCTTTATTTTCTTATAAAAAGTATTCAAATAAGACCTACATTATCAAAAAATGTGCTGCCTGTTTGTTTCTGCTAAGGTCATAGCTGTACTTCTCTAAATTACTCGTCAATACTTTTCTTTTCGAAATTTCAATTGTCAAATTACTTTAAATTAATTAATATTAAACTATTACTTTGAATAGTACTAGATTTGAGTAAAATTTTGAATTTAGATAAGATAGGTAGAAAAAATGGCACTAAACTAATCGGCATTATAATTATCCAAACATGAGTTGAACTAAATTCATCTTTTTTAAAGTTGTAATAGGAAAGAATTAGGGTCTAGGATTATTATATTTGCAGATTTTTTATCATCGATAAAAATGATTAAATATAAAAATTAATAAACCTTTCCAACCCATTATATTCCAACCCTTTATAATGAGGTTATTTGGTCACCTAGTAATTCAAAATGATGCCCGTAAACTCTAACAAGGTCATGCTGTTTACGAGTACAGAATAATTATGAACAAATGAAAGATCTATTGAGATTGAACTTGATAGCAGATGATCTTCTCCAGAAGCACATAACTTCAAATAATCAGTGATGCCTAGAACGTAAACGAGGCCAGATCTATGACACGGTCAGGTTGAACAAGTCCTGAACCACAAGCAAAGGGATTTCTGTTATCAGGGTTGATGCAATTGCAAAAAAAACTGCGTAGGCAGCAAGAATAATCACACCAGGTGCAGTCACTTAATGCTTGGGTATTGATGACTAGGGTCCGATGCAGTTAAGAAATGCATAATTTGTGGCCACTGAGATGATTATATTTACAGTGTGGAAGAAAACAAACCAAAATTTGATTGGAAAATGTGGGTTTATTGAGAGGTGGATTGGATCGTTGTAGGACACATTGAGCCAATAGGATCACTCCAACTCACCGAACTATCGATAACCATTGCCCTCAATGGAAGCAATCCTAGAGCATCTAGAAGGAGGCCACGTAGAATGGTGCCCCCGTTCCTCATTGGTCCCAGCAAAAGAAAGTCCATGGAGTATCGTGCCTATAACCTCTGGTGGTAGGACAGAGAGTATAGTCCTCTCAGCCATTGATATTTGAATTTTGAAGTTAGAGTTCAATAATTCCGGCATCGGCTAAAGGATATAGTGTGGTCGTGTGGACCCCATTTGCATGCAACAACTTAGTACAAATGGAGCAATCAGAGCCATTGGTTTGGCGTAGGTTCTGATTGGTTCCTACTTTTGTAGTACAAGTAATGACGTGGTGTACATTGGTGGTGAAGCATGCCTGTCAGAGCAACACAAGGTACGATTTTGTGGGAGTGGAGGATCTGATGTTAAGGTCATAAGTACCATTATTGAGAGTGTAACATAAATTTCACGAACTCCACATACCACATGTTGCTTTTTTTAGCACTGTTCACGGAATAATGTTCACGATGAGGCTATGTTTGGGGATCAGAAACCATCTTTATTTTTTAGGTGTCACTGAATTTGTACCTTCCATATGAATAAAGTTTCTGCCAAAGTGAACTGGATCTGTAAACACCCATTACGTGGCCGTTTGGATAGGCATCGCAATTCATTTCAGATCACTGTTACTGTGTGCTTCACTATGTCGTCCACATAGGAGTGGTGAGGGATAAGTATGACAACGGTGTGGGTCGGAGATGTCTCACTTTATTCTAAAATATTGCAAGTTCTTGTCAGTAATGAATTCAATTAATGGCTTCATCAGAAACATATTTATGTTATTAATAAATTAAAGTCGTTTTTTAAATGTATATATAAATCAGATGGTATTAGAATTCTATTATAGAGTTTCAGTTCTAAATTTTTTCTTTTCTTGTATCTACTTTTGCATTTGTGTTCATTAGTGGTGAACTGGAGTTTTCAAGATTTTGCAACGAACATGGCAAATCATTATTTCTTTCATTCAAATCTATCTCAACTTTTCAATGAAAGCAATTATCGGCTCTTGTTATGAGTCTTCCTTTGGTCTTAAATAACAAAATCAAATTCATTGTCAACAGTTGAATTCATATGTGCTTCATGGTCTGTCTCTCCAGCTGTGGTCTTCCGAGTTCATATTCTGCATCCAAGTTTTATGTAAACTGAAGAGCACAACTTATTTATTGGATTGGAAGCTGATAGAATCAAGAATCTTTATCTTTGCGTGCTTTGTACAATCACAGTTTTCTCTGTATAACTTTTTTCTAGTTTTTGTAAGACCTTTTAAGGTCAAGCATAACTAATTTTTTGTTAAAGGATTTTCTCAGGTTTAAATGATAGGTCTTTATTGTATGGAATATCTGTTAAACTATGAGAGGTAGTCTATTTTTTTAATTTTTTTTATCAACAATAAAAAAATATAATAAATATAAGTATTTAAAGAATATTCTAATTTTATTATTAAAAAAAATTATGTTCAGTCAAAAAAAAGTTCATTTTGCACATTCTACTTAGACTTAGGTCTTAGGTATGACGGTTCCTTTCGCATATAAAAAAAATGGTTTGTATCTAGACTAGAATGCACAACAAAGATATATAACAGTTAATTATCAGGTTAGCTTATATCGGCTAGCTGACAAAAACAATTCATAAACTTGCGTATCTAAAGGAAGTTTAAATTTGAATTCTACTCCGATCTTATTAAAACTAGTCAAATAAGAAAAAACACACACAAACAATATATATACATGTCATAATTAACTCTGCTTAACTATTTACCAACACTTCTATAACAGAAAAATTTGTTAAAATTAAGTTATTGGGAGTTTGAAAAAGAGATTGACTGAACTATCATAGGTTATTTATTGTTTTTGAATGGGTTGGGGTCTAAAGAACTATTGAGACCACTTCTCCTTCCTTAATCGGTTGGTCGGATTGCACTTCGGCTTCCCTCCTTACAAGCTCCTTACTCCTCCTTACTCGCCTCACCTATCAGACTCGTAGTTCAGACTCGGAAGGTACCTGCAAAAGGCACTTTGATGCTCAAGTCAGTAAAGGTATTCGGAACTCGGTTCTCAGAGCACTGTGTTATTTATATCATTTTAATGGATATTTCTTATTGGGCCCGATTAAGGAGATGGACCGTGTTTATGGATATATTACCTAGTTTTTAATCATGGATTAGCTTCACTGACTCTATTTAAACGTAGTTGGATTTGCGTTGTCGGTTGACCCATTGATGAGGACCTTGATCTCGGTCGACCTAGTGACGAAGACCGAGACATGTGATTAGTCGTATGGCCCTAACTGGTACACTATTGTAGGTTATTTATAGAGTTTTTCATTATTCATGAATTAAAATTTATATCTCTAAACATTCAGGTCTTACAATTAAAAACAAAAAACGTGTATTTTATTTTATATTTAATACTTACTAAATAAATTAGAACCATAATTTAGTTATCAACTAGTATAGTTAAACTTAGAAATATTTATAAAAATATTTATAAAATAACTAATTTAAAAAACACTTTTTAATAAGTTGATTTTCTTATCATCTTTTTAATAACTAGAGAGAATTTCTTTATTGGAAAATAGAAAACTGTTTATTTTTAAAATAAACAAATTAAAAAAATACATAAATACTTAAAATAATCATAAATTATTTAATATTTGATTCGATATTTAGATAATTATAATAACTTTTTAATAAGTAAAAAATATATATAAATAAAAGAGTACATGTTTACTTCAATCCGTATACTAAGATTCTGTAAAAAAACACTCTTAAAGAAACAAGAAAATTACAATCCAAAAAATTATAGTATTTGTGCAAAGTTCAAGATGGAATCAACAATTAACAATAACTTGAACACATCCCTATCTTATAATTATAATATAAATATAGAATTTCCAACAAGAAAAAAAATCCATTGTATAAGGTCAAAAGAGTCACTTAATCATCAATGTGTCAAAATAGGTGAAATTGTTAACCCAACAAATAAATAATTAATAAAATACATTTCATTGTCCAGGGATGAGAAGAAACTTCTAACCACATTTCATACAATACCTTAATTTTAGATAACAGAAAAATCAAAACATACATACACATATTAAAAGGCTTAAGTAAAGGATGAATAGAATCAGATTTTTTATTCAATAATTCATACCCATCCTTTCAATTATGCTATGATAAATATTTTCTCCCATCACAGATACCGTTACTCATTATATTCGTATGTTTGATTCGGTATTTAGATGGCTTTATTGTAATGAATGAAAAGTGAAAACCCATACACATATACAACATTGGAAAACCCTTGAAGTGATAATTAATATGTTTCCAAGACAACCCTTGAAGTGATTAATATGTTTCCAATGACAAGTAAATCACCACACATTCACATGTCTACTTCAGAAACTTTTGTTAGTGATGTGTGGGGGGAATAACCCGAAACAATGTGAAGAAATATATTTAAAATTAGTTTTAAAAAATTAAAAAAAATCGATACAACGGCTACAACTCCTCAATCGTATTAAAAAATATTCATTTATTATAAATTTTATCTAGACAAAGACACACATTTACCTATATTTCACGTGAATGTGTATAGTCTAAAAACCAGTAGTTAATTTATTTTTGTAAAATTATAAAACAAACAATAGATAAATACACTACCATTTTCATAAAAATTATCAATAAAAAATAAAATAAAATAAAAACCGTCTTAAATTTGAACATTTTGGCTATGGTTGCAAGAACACCAACTCTATCTACAATCTAGATTAAATAGAATTAGGATATAGAAACATGATGTCATGCCTACAAAACACAGGCATACCCCACATATGCACTTTCAAAATATGATTTTCCTTCTAGTTCTCTGAACTCCATCTTCATATCAAACAGTTTCTACAGTTGAAGGCGTTATTAACAAATCTAACAAACGATTAAACAAATTACAGAAATGTTTGTATATATAACGCAGGGGTGCATGGTATCTAGAAGATAAAGACGTTGATTATTTATACATTAAAAGAAAAAGAAATGACGCAAACCACGTGCTGGTTATTTTGCTCACTGTTTTGCTTGCCATGTTTAGATACAAAGCAGACACTCCCTCCATAATTAGAGCATCAAAAGCCAACCAGATTTGGACACTTGAAAGGAACTAGAATCTCCCCAACACACTTTGGTTATCAGAATATATATAAATTGCATGAGGTATCCTATTCTTGGTGCTCTAATATTTTTATTTTATTCTTCATTCATTCATTCTAAATCATAATAATTTGCTATTTTTGCCACCTGTAGGTATGTGAGAAGTATTCAAGAATTTTCCCCATGTGGTTTGGTGCATAGGTAAGCATATATAGTAAGGGATAGAGGTATATTATATGTAGATAGGGATGGGTGGTGTTTGTTTTTTACTCCTCAACACCCATCTCAATTCTAGAACCCGACATTACCATCAGTGCCATCAAATATAAACAAATGTGTAGATACTTTCTTGGACTGATAACCTCTTCATTTGCCTAACTTCATATGGTCTTGCCAAAATCTTAATTTGAAACTACTTTCAAGTTACTTGTTTATTTCTACTTCTATTGTGACTGGTCAGAAAAAGTAAGAGAGATAGAAAAAAACTTTGGAAATTGAAGACTTGTCGTAAGCCTTAGGCATGGTTGGTTTTACTTCAAGTCCACGCCACATAACTCAACTATTGAACTTCAGTAACGTGAGTCGACTGAATACTTCTAGTCGTTTGTGAGAGATCTCGTTAGTGAGGTTGTGGTAGTGTAAAAGATAATTAGTTGATTAAGTTAGAATTTGGAATATAATAGGTAAAGGTAATAATGTGTCATAGACACTGACGCGGATATGATATAAAGATACGTATAATTTTTAAAAGGTAAGATATGAAGATGTATATATTATATAATTATTAATTATATAAATTAATAATAAAAATTTATGTGTACATGTATGTTTTAGTTTTTTTTTTTTAAACAGAAAGATATTTTTTTATGATTGGTTCAAAAAGAATTTGTTTTTTATTTTTATAATCATAATAATAATTTATACAATAAGTTTGAGTTTTTAGAAAATTAATGTATTTATTCTTTTTAAAATTATGTAAGAATTGTACTAAAATTGTCAGAAATTCAACAAATATTTTTTTAATTTGACACTTTAATGATAAGTGTCCTATGAATGTCGTGTCCGATACATGTGTCTGACACGAACACGTCATTTAAAAGGAGTGTATGAGGTTTATAGAATAATATATATTGTTTAAAAATATCTATATTTATTTTGAGTGTAGTGTATAGGATTATAGTGAATTTTGATTTTGTGTCTAAATTATAATAAGTCATAAAATTAATCTTAATGTTACAATAAGATTTTATACATTTGATTATGTTAATTATATCATACAGAAAATTATTGCTTTACTAGTAATTAATTTAGTCTATATTGCCATGTTACCCACAAAATATTCGGTCATTGATACAAGTAACTTTTAAAAACATTTTTCTATCATATCCCTCACTTTTCAGTGCATAAATTTTATAAATTTTGTGTATAAAAGAAAGTAAATTCAATATTTCAACATGGTTGTTTATACTATATAGAAAAAAAAACGATTTGCAAAAAACAATTTTGTTTGAGCATATTAACTTGATGTAAACATCATTAATTTGATTACGGATAAATAAAATCTTATTGAAAATTATTTTTTGTCAAAATTATTTCTTTCAAGTATCGAAATAAAATAGTATTTGAATAAAATATTATACTAAAAAAATTGAACATATACTTACAAAATTATATATATTAAAAATTCGCACTCAATTCAAATTGGATACTCTTATCTAAACGACACTGTTATTAATATAATTATTTATAAAAATTTGACTCCTCATTTGTCCTACATCCTTGCGTGGGTCCTACTCAATAAAGATGCCTAACATGGGCACTGCCAAGAGAAATAAATATATATCATTACATAAAAAATAATTTATACTTTGTTTACAACGAAGGAAAGTAAAAGGTTGAAAAAGAGGAAATTAAAACTATTTGAATTAAGTAAAAATATTTTGATTATTAATATATTCATTTATCAAATATTAATAAGTAAAATTATAATATATTTATTTATTATTAATATTTCTATTTTTTTTATTATTCTAAGAATAATAATATTTAATTATTTATTTTAGAATAAAGAAAATATAAATGTCAATAAAAAATAATAACATAATTAATTAATTATGTGTAAAGCATGAAAATTATATAAAACATATAATAAGTTATATTTTATTATTTAGTGATAATATACTATTTCATAACTTCCTTTAGTATTATCTTATAATTAGATAATTTTACCTTTCAAAAAAAAATTATTTATTTAATAAAATAAGTATGCTAAATTTTTTTATTAGTATTTATATATAATCTATTACGTGGAAGTCTATGTGTTTTGCTAATATAAAATATAAGATATTGTAACGAAAATATAAATAATTATGTTATAATTCTTTTATTAATATTTATTATATAATTAATTATGTTTCAAAATATTATTGATTATATGTTTTTCGTACTTATGTTTTTTACATTTTTATAGAACGTTTAATGCGTGGATCTATTCTCGTTTTTTATATTTCTTACTTTTATTTTTTTCTGATTTTCTTTTCTTTTCTTTAATTTCTTGGGCTTAAAATAAAGAAAGAACTTATAGAAGACGCAGTACATAAACTAGATATGAATACATGAATCTCTATCCATTCAAATGTTTTGGTTGCGACATTTCTGCTCAAACTTTGAAAAGACCGAAAATATCAATGTCTATTCAAATGTTAGTACTTTCTGTATTCCTTTTTTTTCACCAATGAGTTCCACATTACTGAATGCCCAAATGAAATGATATCGTATTGGGCTTTATTGTTGTACTGAATATAGGCTTGGTAAGGCCAAGATAAGGAAAATGTATCTTTTGTTGTAGGCAATTACTTTCTCTACCTCCATTTTTTCCTCTGCGCCTCCATAAATCTTTCAATTTCAAAATTACCCTAGGCAAAAGGTGTAGTATTTTTTTATTTTTTTTTTCATTTCCAAAAATTCGTAGACCTTCTAAACTCTCAAATTCGGAATACAAAAGAATTCTAGAGTTTAAAATGTATTTTCAATGTATTATAAATTCTAGAGTTTAGAATTTTAGAATGTGAAAAAGAAGAAGGGGTGTTAATAAAAAAGGTGAAGAAAATGATAAAATTATCGTTTCACGTGTCTTCTGTGGAGGTGCAGAAAAAAATTGCTTCTCTTTTGTTGTAGTATGAGGAATTTAATGTTGGGCCATTGCATTCTGCAGTCCCATACATTGATGCTGCACCCCCTAAAAATTGAATTTTCAGTTTTATTTTTCAATAATTTACATTTTAAATTGTATATATCTGCATAAACGTGAAATCTAAAATGTAAATATTTTGGAATGTATTTCAAAATGTATTTTTAGAATTAAAAAATATGTTAAAACGTGAACTTTAAAATGTATTAATGCATTTCAGATTTCACATTTCGAAATGCATTTATCAATTATGCAATATAGAATCTATTAATACATTTTGAATGGTATATTTTAAAAATATTTTCTAAATCTAAAATATTTTTTTAAGAATCTATTTATCATTTCACTCCTTCATTAATATTGGAATTTGTTGTGGCCGCGAATGGTGACGAAATTTAGGTTAGCATTGTCTTTGGAAGACATAGTTGGAAGAATCACGTATTTGAGAGAAATCACGTCAAATGAGATCCGTGGAAGCTACTGTTTGAGTTGAGAGTTGCGTTAACGCAAATCCAAACACGGTAGTACTGCCAAATGCAGCCCATAGCACAGCACACCTCCCAAGGCCTCACTCTTATCCTCCTCTCACCCACAAAATCACACAAAGCTAGCCACTTTTTATTCAATTTTTAAATTCTCGCAATTTTAAAAATTCAAGATAACTCTATTTATTAAATTCTTAATATATTTTAATCTCGAAGTTTATAAAATCAATTTTCAACTCCCAAGTTAGTGGCTATGACAGAAGTAATGAAATATAACACTACCAATTTAACATCTATTTTCAATTTAGAAAACCAAAACTAGTTTCTCCTCAAATTTCAATAATTAAATCGTTATTTTGTTTTCTTTCTCTCTCTCCTTTTATCGAATTGCTTTATCAATTATACAAGTCAAGTCACTTATTTCATTTGTCCCTTGATGTTGATGCTCTATAACCATATACTTTGCTATTTGATCAACATAAATCATGTTAGATAAAAAAGAAAATAAAAATCTGCAACCATCTACTGAACTACTTGTTCTATATAAATTCTCCACAATCCTTGCTCTCATGTCACATTGTATTTGAGGAAGACAGAAAAGCGATGGAGTTTGGAACCTATGGCTCTTACTATGATGTGCCAGAGGGAGTGGATATTCGGGGAAGATATGATGCAGAGTTTGCAAAAATCCTGACAAAAGATGCTTTGAAATTTGTTGCTGAGCTTCAACGTGAGTTCAGGAACCATATAAAGTATGCATTAGAGAGGAGAAGAGAGGCAAAGAGGAGGTACAATGAAGGGGCTCTTCCGGGGTTTGATCCTGCCACCAGGTACATAAGAGAGCAAGAGTGGGTGTGTGCACCTGTTCCACCAGCTGCTGCTGATAGGAAAGTGGAAATCACTGGTCCAGTGGAAAGAAAGATGATCATCAATGCTCTCAACTCTGGTGCTAAAGTCTTTATGGTTAGTACATCTACTCACTCATGCATGTAATTACACTCAAATTTGTTAAGAAGTGTATATATATATATATATATATATATATATATATATATATTTATGAATCATCTTATAGTAATTTTTTAATATAATAATTTTAACTCTAATATTATATTAAAAAAATAATATTTAGTCTAATTTATGAAATATTTTTATTTTTAATTAATATAAGATTTTTAATAGAAGATCTTATGCTAACATCAATTATCAATTAACTCTCACGTAAAACTATATATATATATTTATAAGTGATTTGATGATGAAATAAATTTAATATTAAAAATTAAACTTTAATATAATTTAATCTTACAAAATTATAAAATAAGATTTACCTTCAATTATATATTATAAAATATCTTTCTACGTTAATTTGAAATCTCCAAAAAGAAACTTTCATTGAAAATTTATCTACACTTCTTCACTTTTCTTTTCGCTATTATTTTAGATTTTTTAGTAATATGATTATGTGATTTTGGTCTATCAAATTGTAGTTATTATGATTAAGTATTTCAACTTTTTATCTTTCGAAACTAGGTCCTTCTCAATTTCATAGATACCAAGGAAGTCATCGAGTAGAGGGACCTAACTATAAATAAGCAAGAAATAAGAAGTAAAAATAGCATCAAGTTTTGATTTTAATTATTTAAGGGTTGATTGAATTTTGGTGTATACTGGAACCAAAACAAACACTGAAAGCTTTTGCTGTTTTATATTATTTGCAAGGCTGATTTTGAAGATGCACTGTCACCCAGCTGGGAAAATGTTATGAGAGGGCAAGTGAACTTGAAGGATGCTGTTGATGGGACCATAAGCTTTCATGACAAAGTAAGAAACAGGGTTTACAAGCTCAGTGATGACACAGCAAAGCTTTTTGTGCGACCAAGAGGTTGGCACCTACCCGAGGCACATATATTCATTGATGGTGAACCTGCAACCGGTTGCCTTGTTGATTTTGGCCTCTTTTTCTACCACAATCACTCAGAATTTCGGCGCACTCAAGGTGCAGGCTTTGGCCCTTTCTTTTATCTTCCTAAAATGGAGCATTCAAGGTAAGAACTATGTATTAAGAACCCTCTATAACAAAGGTCAAATTCTAGTAAAATTAACCATTTCAGTCAAAAACCAACGAAAATTGCATGATATATGTAGATTTTCCGAAATTCTAACTCTGATTTGAGAACCATATAAAAAACATTTTAATGACTTTGTCGAAGTTTGTCTTATATTAGTGAAGAGTAACATCAGAAGTTTGTGATTGCAGGGAAGCTAAGATATGGAACAGCGTGTTTGAGAAGGCTGAGAATGTAGCAGGCATCGAAAGAGGAAGCATAAGGGCGACGGTTCTGATAGAAACACTTCCTGCAGTGTTTCAGATGAATGAAATTCTGTATGAGCTGAAGGAGCACTCGGTGGGTCTGAACTGTGGGCGATGG
>Ga0123342_1001132_pt1 | contig 44432 bp, 21 predicted proteins | sample Turbeawhitnodule_FD_89960 | JGI IMG/M metagenome (GOLD analysis project Ga0123342, IMG submission 89960) | Root nodule microbial communities of legume samples collected from Mexico - Turtle bean Mexico white nodule | ecosystem: Host-associated > Plants > Roots > Nodule | place: Mexico: Nepantla...
GAAGCATGAAAAAAAAAAAAAAAACTGTAAATCTCTGTATAATTCGAGAAACAAATAAATTAAGGTTATACTTCAGAAGTATCCCAACCCTTATACAAAAATCAACAAACAAGTATAAAAAGAAGATAAAAAAGTGGCATAAAGCTGCGTAATAAACAGCAGCTTGCCCAAACACCTTTCAAAAACCTAGGTCAACATGAGTCCCCACATACACTGCCTTTTTGTTCCAGCATTTTATCTTTTTGTTCCAGTAATTTATGCCACATATTCTAGCGAATCTGCATCTCTCATTCCTAACTGTTCCTTTGGCCATAAATCACATCTACTTCGTATGCTTCTGGTATAGTTGGGCTTCATAGGAGTTGTAAAATTCCCCTGCATTGGTTTAAGCATTGCTTGTAAAACGAGGTTTTTGGCCTTAGAGCACCTTTAATCTACAAACCAGCCTCCAACATCCAACACCAGCTTCCTCATCAAACCAACAATCTCCCCTAATCATCATAACATATGATGCTGGTTCATCTCCTGCATACCATCCCGAACCGTCATCCATACCAAACCAGCATTCCCAATTCTGTTTTACCTTCAACAGCATCAAGAGCACTAGTCCTTCTACATACCAATTCAATTCCTATACAATCTTCCTCCTTACACCACTTCTATTACTTCAACAGATGTATTTTAAATTGTAAAAAACCATAGCTATGAAGATCTTCCCAAAAACCAGTACCACTACCTTGGAAACAACCATTGTCAAAAACTAGTAACACTACCAGCAGCTCATTGCCACAGGATGTTGCCCAAACTGTTCTAGCCTTTGCACCAGATGCAAATGGTATGCTCCATCCAAATGAACTTTGTGCACCCAACATTCGACCCCACTTGGCTGCAGCATCGGGCTCCAAGCTTCCTAAGCAGAAATTCCAGCATCCTGTACCGAACAGATGAAAAAGTGTTGCAATGCCCAGCACTAGTCTACCACAGTTGGTTGACCCAAACACCCTGCATAAAAAACAAACTTCCCCTCCACACAACCCTACTCCCCACGACTGACCTGCATAAAAAACAACCTTCCCCTCCACACAAAGCAAAAAGCAAAGAAACCATAACAGCAAAATATATATGGATTGAACACACCAGTAAACAAGTGAAAAACTGCATTTACCTTGTTACCATATTGACACAGGTTAATGGGGATAAAATCCAGTCTGAAAAGGAGAAAGTGACCTTCTTATCTTTATGTTTCATCCAAGCCCATGATTGTACTTGTGCCATAGTGAAGACTTCCTCTGCATCTACCTTTGCTTGGTTAAAAGTGACCCTGTTTCTATGCTTCCATATACTCCATACAATTGAAACCCAAAGACTCTTCCAAAGTCTATTGCCTTCCTTGTTAAAGCAAATACTAGAGAATTGTTCATAATGATGATGCAGCTCATTGTGGTTCACCGAACTAATTCCCATCCAGCTAAAACACAAATTCCACACTTTACTTGATTCCCTACATGAAAGGAGAATGTGTGTGGTTGTCTCCTCTTCCTTTTCGCATAAAGCACATAAAGTGTCACTTAGAGAGACACCCCTTTTACTCAAATTATGTTTTGTCGCGATCCTATTTGAGAGGGCTCTCCACACATAAAACATAGCTGAGGGCAGAACCTTCAGACTCCAAAGAGAACCGAACACTGATTCCCCCACAGGCCTGTGATCAACTAACTTATTATAAGCAGATTTAACCGAGAAAGTGTATGATGGAGGGTCATTCCATAACCTTACATCCTCCTTTTCAGGTTGAATTATCACCAATGATATTAAAGACATAAAATCCTCCACCATATTCTTCTCCCACTCGAACCATTCCCTTCTCCAGTTGAACTTCCACTCCCATCTGTCTGTGTTCCAACTACCAAAACTTTCAATATTCTTATCTTTAAGCACAGAATTGTTGTACATTCTTTCGTACCTTGCTTTAAGTTGACCAATTTCTAGCCATTTATCTTCCCAAAATTTGATTTTATCCCCTGATCCTATTTTCCAGGTTGTATTCTGATTAAGCCAATTGTCTCCTTCGTTTGATAGACCCACTTTACATATGTCAGTCCACCACCTTGATGTAAGCCTACTTCGTTTCGGTGCATGTAAGTTCGACAACCCTCTCAGATCGTATTTGGATTCCAACACCTCCTTCCAGAGTCCGCCCTCTGTGGAATGTAATCTCCATAACCACTTAGCCAAGAGAGCCTTATTAAACAAGTCAATACGTCTAATTCCTAGGCCTCCCTCCTCTTTCGCTTTACAGATATTTTCCCAGCTCGTCCAAGCGATTTTCCTCCCTTCCGATCCCCACCTCCACAGAAACTTCCTCTGTAATTTAATAATTTCCTTACACACTCCAGTTGGGGCTTTAAAGAAAGATAAAAAGAAGAGTGGTACGACATTGATAACAGATTTTATGAGACAAACTCTTCCCGCAAACGATAGATTCCTACCCTTCCATACGGACAGTTTCTTTCTTATCTTGGATAACACTGGTTCCCAAAGAGCACACCTAGCTGGGTTGCCACCAATAGGTAGGCCTAAGTAGGTGAACGGTATATCCATTAGACTGCAATGGAGTATTTCTGAAAACATTTTCACCTCGTACCTATCTACTCCAATTGCCCCAATCTTGCTCTTATGGAAATTTACTTTAAGACCCGAGCTTAATTCAAAACATCTTAAAATAGCCTTGATGCACATAATATTCTGGACATTTGATTCACATACAAAAAGGGTGTCATCCGCAAATTGTAGTAAATTCACCTCCACCTTTTTATCCCCTATTTTGACACCTGAGAGCAAATTTTTTCTTGTCGCTTGTTTTACTAACCCAGCTAAGCCTTGAGCAACAATCAGGAACAAGAACGGTGCCAGCGGATCCCCTTGTCTGAGACCTCTAGTTGGTTTGAATTCCTTTGTCGGGCTACCATTTACCAAGACCGAAACTGTAGCTGATTCAAGGCAGGCTCTAATCCACTGAACCCATTTCCCACAAAACCCTAGTCTTCCCATCATATAAAATAAGAATTCCCACCTTACCGAATCATACGCCTTCTCAAAGTCAAGTTTCACGATCACCCCACTTTTCCTCCTTTTTTTCAAGTCGTCCACAACCTCATTCATTACGAGGACACTGTCTAACAAACCTCTTTTAGACAGAAAAGCTGATTGCGAACCATCTATCACATTCTCGATGACCTTTTTAATCCTATTTGCTAGCACTTTTGACAAAATTTTGTACAGACAACCAACAAGAGATATAGGTCTGTACTCTTCAAGGGACTGGGGATTCTCTAACTTAGGGATCAACGTTATGAAAGAAGCATTACAACCCTTTGGAATCGTCCCAACTTTATGAAAGGATTTTACGGCCCCCATCATGTCTTTTTCTAAAAAACTCCAATTATTTTTAATGAAGCTAAAAGTTACACCATCTGGGCCAGGGCTTTTTTGACTATCACAATTCCAGATGGCTTCCTTTATTTCTTTGTCATCAAACGGATCTGTCAAAAACCTATTTTCAGATTCGGATATCTCCTTGAAGACCACATTATCCAACCTAACTCCAATATCTTCGGTAGCCGACATCTTCTTTTTGTAGAACTCCAACACCATCTCTTTTACCTTGTTTGGTTCTTCCACCCAGTTCCCAGATGTATTACAATTAACTCCTCTTATCTCATTCCTCATTCTCCTCCATTTAATAGAAGCATGAAAAAACTTGGAGTTCGAGTCCCCTTGCTTAATCCACAATGCTCTTGATTTTTGATGTAGAAGGGATTTATTTCTCTCATTTATAACCTGTAACTGGCTCAAGAGCTCTCTTCTTTCTATGATCCTGTTTTCATCCAAACCGTCTTCATCGTCTCTCGAATCCAACTCTTGTATTTTCCTCAAGGTCTCATGTTTTAGCTTATCAGTAAACCCAAAAACATCTTTATTCCAGCCTTTGAGGTCACTCTTCAGCATTTTCAGTTTCTCTTTTAGTACCATGATTTCGTTACCTTGGACCAAGTAACTGTCCCACTTACTTCTAACAAAATCTTCAAACTCTTTATTTTCCTGCCAAATGTCAAGAAACCTAAAAGGTTTTGGACCCCAATCAGCCACGTTTGATTTTAGCACTAGCGCGCAGTGGTCAGATATTTGTCTCTCTGTAATGTATTGCTTACTCCCTGGCCAGTGTTGTAACCATTCAAAAGTCAACAAAAACCTATCAAGCCTACTCTTTGCTTTACCATTAGGTCTATACCACGTGTATTTTCTTCCAATACAGGGTATATCGACCAGCTCCATATTATCAATAAAGTTATTAAAACCTTGCATTTCTCTCTTATTGCCTCTTACATTATTAACCCCCTTTCGTTCCCTTTCATTTCTTATGGAGTTGAAATCCCCCAATATACACCAAGAATTACACAGATCCCTTTGTCTAAATTCCAGTAACTCTTTCCACATTTGCATTTTTTCATTTAGAATACAAGAAGAGTACACATTTACAACAACAACAGGGATATTTTTCTCCTTAGACCAACCAAAAAACACAATGAAACGTCTATTGATTATATTACTATTACACTGGAAGAACATTTTATGCCAACTCATAAGAATACCCCCTGACCCATTAGATGGTTCACTATATAAAAAATCAATGTCATTATCACCCCATAACTTACAACATAAATTTAAGCTGAAGTTATTCATTCTTACTTCTTGCAAACACAACATTTTAATCCCTTCCTTTCTAATGATTTCCTTAACATACCTCCACTTTACAGCACTCCCAAACCCTCTCACGTTCAACGAAAGAATACTCATTAACAACCTATAGTCTCCCCCGCTTCTCTTTTGAGTTTCAAGAACCTGTCTCTTTTTTCTAGTTCTTCTAGTTCTTCTAGTTGGTGTCTGGTACCTTTGGAATGTATGAGTCTGGTTGTTTGAGACGTTTTGTAAACTACTAGTACGGATAACGCCTTTCGCCTTCTTTGTATAAGGATTGAACCACCCTGAAATGATTTGCATTTATTTATTTAATTGTTATTGCTAATAAAAAAATTAAAAATAACTCTTTTTTAAATCAACTCATGGTAAGTAAATCCGTCAACTAAGTCCTAAATTATGGATTAATCACACAACCTATTATGAGATATGTTTTTATACATATTTTATAGTTATGGAAGAACAATGTGACTTTAATTATAGTGGTTAAGAAAATTGGTGAGTGGTATTAATTTAGGCAAATTTTTCCTACACCCTACCATAAGATGCACCTGACCCACTTAAGAAATTTCCAAAATCATCCTTCATTTCATATTTGAAAATTCGAAATTCAAAAAATACATTGTGAGAAATAAATCTAGAATAGATTATTGTGTTTTGAAAATAAAATTTTAAAATAGAATTCAAAAATCAAAATATTCTGGAAAAAAAATTAAAATGCAGAAAATACGTTAGAAAAAAAATAAAACAAAATCTGAAAATGTACTTCAAAAAAGAATTTTCAAAATTAAAAAAGTGTTCTAAAAATCTAAATCCAAAACATATTTAAAAAGCGGTTCCAAAAATATTTTTGATTCACACTCACTTTTATTTAAGAACATTTTTATCATTCTACATGTAAATTGGATGCAGGTTAAAAATTTGTTCAACATGAAGTAATTGCCATTAATTCATTTGCCTATAATTTTATTTTCATTCTCAGATTAGTGAAGTAATAAATAAATTAGGATTTGGGGTTAATTAAGTCTACTTAATATATTAGAATATTGATTTGTAAATTCATATATATAGTTAAAGTTATACATTAAAGAGAGATATTATTTTGATTTGGGATGTTATCCATTTGACTAAACTAATCAAGACAAAAACAAATATGATTAATTATTGAATGAAATCTTAATATTAGATAATACATATTTTAAATAATTATAACTTATATTTTAATTTATTATAATTATTTTATAATCTAAATTTTATACAAGTTAAATTTAAAGTAATATTTTTGTAAAAAATTATCCTTTATTATAATTTTAAATAGGTATCATCTCTCAATAATTTTTTTATTAAAAATAAAAATATGGATAAAATAATATTAAAACTCCATCTAACAATTTCATTTAATAATTTCTTCTATAATCTAGATAAAATAATTTACAAAATACATTGTTGAAAAGGTTTGACTGCATTAATAGATTTTATTTTTACTATTTGCTGATTAGTGTTTTGTTGTGCTTCTTCTGATATTTTTCTCTGTAGATTCGATGATTATAGAGTTTGACAGAATCTTTGTTGATTAGATGTTGAGTAGTTTAATTTTCGACCAATTTTTATATAAAAGTTGGATACTCCTAAAATATTTTCTTTTCTTTTATTTATTTTTTACTTAAAAAAAAATTTAGTAAGTAATGTGATATTACATTGGAAACAAAACTTACCCCTTTAATTTCTTATCATAAAAAAAGTTTTGGAAAGAAGAAACAAAAGTTTTGTGTCATCATAGTCACTACCTAGCTAGCTACTTTCAAAATTACACCAACATATTCATAATGACACAGTTTATGATTATCATAAAAAAGTATTTGGAAGAGATTTTTTTTATTGCAATTTTATGGAATTGGAGATTTCATGTGAAAGGACTGGTTGACACGTATCGGCATAATAGTGGATAGTTCAAATAATTTGTATGAGGTCTTCCAAAATCTGATTACTTTAACTATACTAAAAAATTAATACATAACCTAATGCTACAATGAAAACCAGTACAAGAATTTATTACTTTAATTTTAACTATATATTAGTGCAACAATGCAATGAGAATTTGTATATTAGGGAAACATCTCTAGCTGTTATATTATTTTAAAAAAATTATAATGATTCATTTTAAGTTTAATTGGTAGTATAATATTGAATTTTTATAATTGGATATATTTAAAATTTTATATTGATTAATGTTATGAAGTTAGAAACTTTTTTTTTTCTTTCTATAAGAGGGTATTATGTTATATTGGTTAGGGATGACAATGCGGGTGATCCGTCCCACATAGGTTCGTTTTGCATTTGATCCTAAAATTGCGGGTCGGGTTGGGCCCATTCTGCATTGAATGTGCAAGCTGATTTTATCGGCACACCCTGCATAAGGGTTATCCCGTGGGCATGCGGGTCAACCCACATAATTTTTTTTTTAAATAATGAAAAATTAAATATAAGTTTTGAATATTTTTTATTTATTTAAATGAATTAGGTAAATAGTCTCATAATATTATTCTAACGACACATGCGTAATAAGATATAAGTAAAAATTATAGAATGTGGAATTCAAAGACTTATGTGGTTATAAAATCTAGAAGTTAAAATTTATGTTTCGGATTGTACAATATTTTAGATTACACAATCTATAATACAAATTTGTATTCCAAATTGTAGAATTTGGAATGAAAATTTTAAAATTTTGTAGAATATGAAGCTGCATGAAGAAAATATGAGAGTGCAAAAAGAAATTTCTAAATTTTTAAGTTATGCAGGTTATAAAGACTAACTTGCCCCGCCCCGCATTTGACCCACACGGGCTACAAATTATACAAGACGGACCTAAGCGAGTCAGCAGATTGGAATAAACAATCCATCTCGCGACTTTTCTTAGCGGGCTACTGACCAACCCACACGACCGTCCCGCTTTATCAACCCTAATATTTATTAACAGAGAATGAGAATGAATATCTCTTTTTATTCTTCTGTTGAAATCAAAACAAATGGTCTGAATATATACTAGCAGTACACACATTATAGGTGGTCTAGCTAGAGAGAGAGACTGGAAAACAAAGAGTCAATTAATAAATACTAGAATAAAAAACAGACAAAATAAAGGTTATACACCTCTATAAAGAGAAATAACTAAAAATTAAAAAAAAACACAAGTAACTCTTTTATCCATATTTAATACTTATAGTACTTTTACTTACCGTAGAAACTCAAAAAAATTTATTCACATGTTTTTAAAAAAAAATATATAAATACATTTCTTTATCATAAAATTTGTGGTTGTTATTTTAAACATACCTAAATTCCAAATAAGTTTTTTATGATATCATTCTTTTTTTTTTTCTTTAATGTTCAAAAACATGTGAATTATATTATCACGAACATTTTATTTACATACATTAAATCCTAAATTCTAAACATTCATACAATATTTAATATTTAATTTGGATTAATACAAGAGTCTAAAGAATATAATTTTTTTCTTCAAGATTTTCTTCTCGCTAGAGTTCTTCCATGTTTTTCAAGTGTGTAACACACTGTTGTATCTCACTCACTCACACACTTGTTCATTAGGTAAGGTTGTTGGTGTAGTTTTCGTCTTTTTATATTCATTAAAAATTGATTTTGTATTTACTATATGGAAGAAAAGGTTATAGAAATTTTCGATAACTTTACGTATACTGAGAAACATGAAATTCTTAAATATTACAACCATTCAAATTCTCAATGTGGGAAAGTTACTAATAATACAGAAAAATAATTATATAAATTAAAATTTTATAATTTTGGTATAGTTTTAAATACCAATTTCAAAACTACTTTATAAATTTTATTAATAATAAAAACTACTTTAAAGATCAATAAATTTTTTTTTGTCTCTATATAGTATCTACTTTTATTAATATTAATATAGCAACTAATGTAAGATGGTTGCCATGTAATTATTTTAAATTTTTTATGAAGAAGAAATTGGTATACATTAATCTCAGGATATATATGTTGCCTAAACATTTGATGAAAGGTGTGGTATTAATTGTACTAATAAATAACTAAAGAGTAAGAAATTTTCAATGCTATAATTGTATTCGTGCAATTTTTTACCATCATAGTAAAATCACACCTACTCTTTAGTTTTAGGTATTTTAGTTAATAGAAGTTTAGCAATGATTTCTTATAGGTATTATACTCTCATTTGTCCCTATAGAAAATTACAACAAGAGGCATAAACATTTGATGAAAGGTGTGGAATTAATTGTACTCATAAATAAATAAGAGTGAGAAAATTTTCAATGCTATAAATGTACTCGTACCTTTGTTAATTACCATCAAAGTAAAATCACACCAACTCTTTAGTTAGGAATTTTTAGTTAATAGAATGATTTCACCTACTCTTATAGATTTTATGCTCTTATTTGTCCCTTTAGAAAACTACAACACATAAGTAAGCATACCAAATAAAGAAGTTATTAATTTTGTTCATGCCCATAAAATATTTGTATTGCCTAAATTAATAATTTGAAATCTAACAAATTTAAATGAAGAATTTAAGAAATTTGAATTGAATTATACAAATAAAATATTTATAAAATTAAATAATTCAAATTTCTAAAATTTTAGAATTTTTCATCCATGCATAACCTATACTACGTATAGAATTAGGATGCGATAGAGTAAGTATAACCTAAGCCTCTTATGCTTATCTATGCACCTAATTGTCTTTATCTTCACTTCAATTGAATCCATATTTTCACCAACTTTCTATCCAAATCTCATAAGAATCTATGAAGTTTGGTAATATATAATTAGTCCTTTGGTATGGTATTTGAGCTCAAATCCTTAAGTGAACTTAAAATGAAACATTTAGCTTAGTTTTCTAAAATAACACTACAAGAAAATTATTAAATAAAAATCAATTTTAGAGATAAAAAATAATTAGTTATTATATTAACTAAATTAAGTACTATTTTAGAGACTAAAAAAATTATTAGTTTCTATTATTAATAAAATTTACAAACTAATTTTTAAATTGGTATCTGATTAACTACCAAGATACCCAATTAAATACGAATAATTTTTTAGTTTATAAAATAGTATGACAATATAGTAATTAATTATTTTTTATCTTTAAATTTAATTTCTGTTTAATGATTTTCTTATAGTGTAGTCTATACTTAAGGTAAATAGTGCGCATGGATCATAGGAACAAAATTGTGTGATAAGTTTGAACCTAGTAGATGCTTCTTAAGTAAGATCATCTAGGAAATTAGGGTTCTAATTGGTAATCATAAGCTTAGTGTGTGTAAAATTAAGATTTAAAGTAAATGTCTTGTTTAGTTAAATTTTCATTTTTTTTTACTAACTATGAGAGACAAACTTTCATCATTAAAGTTGCTTAATCTATACTTGATACTCAATTAAGTCTCTATGGATCACACTCTACTCAACCCTTTATTACTTATTGATTGCTTTTTGAAAGGATTACCTTTTGATTGTTACACTTCACAAGTTTGCATAATTTTTTCTTTGTAATATATATACAAGTCATAATATTCATTCTCAACCACATCAAGTTCTTTCTTTCTTCCATCATAAACAAACATTTGAAGGTTTTGCTTAGTCCAACATATCAACAAGTTGGTGCACAACTTACTTACCCAATAATTAATTAATGTAAAGAAATAAATGATATTCTCTTTTTAACTCTTTTTTTTTTCAAAATAAAAATACATTTAAGTATTTAAAAAAATAATTATACATTTATCATTATAAATTAACAGAACTAAAATGTTGAGACTTTTATATTTTAGAAATATATAAAATATATCATGTGAAGAAATTTGTGATTTATTTTATTCGCTGTATATATGATAATATATAACATAATATCAAATATTAATAATATTTCAATCTTGATTTTTCTAAATCTAAATAATAAATAAATTTACTTTTATGTTTATATAAAATATATTTCTAAAAAAACTGAAATATTTTCAAAAAATAATTTAAATAAGAGATATTAACAAATATTCTTAACAGAAGTAAAATATTTTATTTTTATTTTAAATTATAAAAACAAGAATGATTATGTTTTAATTTATTTCAAAAACATGTTCTAAAATTAAATTTACTAAGCTGAATTTTTATTTTCTCATATAAAATTACTTTCAAGTTAATATACATAACAAATATTATTTTCTTATTGTCATATGAAAAAATTTCTTCAAGTTTATTTTACAAAATAATTTCCAACATTGAAAACACAGTACAACAAACTCTAACATAACCTTTACCTTGATGTGTTTGGATATTTGTTTTTTGTTTGTCATGTCTAACATAAAATATTTTTAGAAAAAAAATGTAATATTGATTTTTTCATGTGACCCAGTTTCATATTTTGAAACACTCAATGAAACACACATAATCTAATTAAGAAAGGTGTTAGTAATGCACTCTCTAAGACATTCTTCTGGATGTTTTTTTTTCTTTTATTCTTGTTTAGAGTTTATAAAAACTTATAAAAACATGAGTGAAGCTAGTTTAAGAAGTGAGTGAAGCCAGTCAAATTTTATGTTTTTCAATGAATTTGAATCCATGATATAACATGTGTTTAAAGAATGTGTTTCTCTGATTGTTGGAAAAGAATTGACTAAGCAAACACACAGAAGCAATGAATGATGAACACTATCAGTGAACAACTTAATGAATCAAGTGTTCAATTGATTGGCAAAAGAATGGCATTTGAAGTTGAGTATCAAATCCATGATAAGAAGGTTGTGAGATGCCTTGGCCCAAAAAGTTAGAAATGATTATTGTTTTCAGAGGAATGGAAGTTCAGATGACAAACAAAAACAAGTGGTGGGAGAAAAAGAATGAATGACTGGTGGAGGCATGGCCACCACTTCTTGTGGTCCTCAATTCCCTCTTCTCTCTATTTTCTCATTTTCACATCTCCAACCACCCTCCCACTTCTGCCACTTTCATCCCTTTCCCACACCCCAATTCACTTCCTTCCATGCTAATTTAACAGCCCCCACCCACTGCATAATCAAATTACATAGAAGTCACTGTCACTAAATAATGACTGAAAAATCAGTCAAAATGATCACTGCTTTAATTAGTGACCAACTAAAATCAGTCAGTAATATCTTAGTAGCTGATGCATAATCACTAATTTACTGATAAAAAGATTGAAATCTGATATACTGCATAAACTTTTTATTTTAGATAAAACTTAGATGCAACATCTATAATATTGTTGAGGTAGTCAATAAAATTTTAAGTTTATTTTGCATAATACATACTTACTTTTTAAGAATATATATGTGGTTTGTCGGTGTTTAAGATTTTTCTTTAGATTAATCTGATACTACCAGTAATACTTGTAAAATCTTTTCTTCTATTTTAACTTACATTTGGTTTGACTGATAAATATTTTTATACTTGTTTCTAATGTAACTCTTGTAATATTATGTGATAACTAACAGATCTGAATTTCATGTTCTGATCAATAAACATTGAGGATTTGTTTTCGTCAGATTGGATAAATTACAGTAGGCATTATTTCAAGATTCAGTCCAGCACATTATTTTTGGGAAGCATATTAATTCTGCAACAAATATTTTTTGAGATTACAAGGTACAGTTCATATAGAGAATAAAATCTCCAAGTTCATAAAAAATATGCAAGAGTGTCACTGTAACAGTCTAGAAGATTACAAGGTACACGTTTTCTGATCTCTGCTTGAACCAGTGTTATACACAGTTGAATTGAATTTACTAACTCAATTTAGAGCAACTGCAGTTGACTGCAGGGCACTAACCAAAACCGATGATAATAGAATGAAACCAATTATTGTTCATAATTTCACCTTTTGAGTACAACTACTTAAGACAATGCAGGGTCATTGTCTCATCAGCAAGTCCACTAAAGAATTCTAAGCAAAAGATGGCTATATATGAAATGGATATTGAAAGAGCTTATGATAATCTCAAAAGGAGTAGTATTCTATCAGAGATCAACATTGCAAAGCAAACACTCTACCTACTAAAGTTGATCTTCACTTGTGTAACTTCTTTCTTCAGAATCCTTAACAATGGCTAGATCCTAGTGCAAGCTTCCTTCTTATGCCCCAGCGGCAGAAAGACCCTTTAGCATCTCTTCCTAATACTTCATCTCTAAGGATTTTCTGTTTACATATTATCCCTGATGCAGTTAATGATAATCTACGAAACTCTAAGGTTGCTGGTTAAGATATCAAACGGAAAAATCAATTGACCATTTGACATCAACATTACAATTGAGGAGATGTGGCCAGGGATTATATCTCCAATGAGTTTTTTCCTCCTTTTTGCACAATAAATTCAAGTGACATTGTCATAGCCTCAGTAAAATTTACAAAATTCTCATAACATAGTACAATCTCCCACCAATGAATGCAAGAAGTTCAAAAACAGTAGTTAAAGCAGTCAGAATAGTAACTGATTGCAAAAGGAAAATGACATTAACTGGTCATTCAGTCAGATAATACTAGTCCTTCAAAGATATTCAACATACTGTAACCTTCTTACAAGCCAAATGTCAATGGCTAAAGTTTTAATAGTTTTAAGTCAGTCACTGCTGTTTTTATGCCAAAACAAATAATAGAAGCACAAGCAGCATTTACACATTTCCAACACCAAGAGGCATTTTGACTTTGGCCTTAGGTGTCTGCTAATTTTATTTATGTAGCCAGCTAAATACTTAGCTTAGCTCAAAGCATCCATCCAGGAATAAAACCGTTCACTTGTTGAGCTTGAGTTGTCCCAGTTAGCTGATCTGAGGCTTCAGGGTTGTACCTGTAGTCGGAACTGCATCAAGGGACATGCATTAAAATAGAATTCAAAATCACCCTCAGCACAAAAATACAAGAAACTGATTATATATTACCCTATCTGCAATGTTGGATTGCATTCCAAAGGCTGGAAGAAGCCTTGAGAATGAGCATTCGGAGTACCATAAGGCATACTTTGATCGCCAGCTTCCCATGTTTGCCTATACTGGTTTCTTGAATTGATTTCATCCAGCTGCCAACATAGCAGTCATGCACCAAATCATCATTAGAGGAGATTAATGTGAGTGGAAGATACAAGGTTACCACTTTCATTAAACACTTCTGAATAGAGTTTCCATATTGTAAAATATTAAAAACAAGTGCACAATCACATTATGCAACAGAACAACAACAATAATATCAATGCATAATCATTGACAAGGTTTTTATCATTTTTTGTGGAGAAATTCATTTGTGAATTCACTTCTTAGACTAATCCTAAGGATTGTTTGCTAGAACACTTTAACTTCCAAATATCCAATTCCAATCTGATTGGTCAAGATGTGAGATGGAAGGTTGTACTTCTAAATGGATTTATAGGAACGAATGTAAGCAAAATTTGCAACATAAAGTCAGATGTATATCTTCTACAAATTTATTTTGCTAGAATGAAGCAAGAGGAATGCTATTTTCCCATCATGCTTGTTGTAGGATTAACTTTATGGATAGTGTTCAATGTTACCTTCATGGTTAAAGCTCTGTTTGCTTCTACCAACATCTGTTCCTGTAAGCAAACAATAGCTTGAAAGTGTTAGCTAAAAATAAAGTTTCTTTGTTCTACAACTATGCTAACACTATATACCTTATTTTGAAGATCAGCTAACTGGTCCAGCATGAATTGAGTCTGCAAAGTAATGTTCCAGATAGAGTCAGATAATTAGCAATCAGCTTTCCATAAGGGAACATCAGACTCTTCAATTAGCTTTTCCAACCATATGAATAACATGTCCCAAATATACCTTTGTATATAGAAAATATCCTATAGAAAGATGGAGAAAAACTACACCAGGGCCAATGCAATAGCATAAGTATCATATTAATAAAATTTCTGTGTAACTTTTTGAAAAATTAACACTGATATTTTATTACCTTTGTCGACCTCACTTGCTTGAGAGATGAATCTAGTTGCCTCTCAAGCTGCTCAAGTTCTTTGGTATTTAATGGGCCCAAGTCTTCACCTAGAAGGTTTCTGCAGCATGGAACAAAGTACATGGTCTTAATGAAAACACTGCTACTGATGCAAATGGTAAACCATTTTTGAAAATTATGACAAATTTAATAATGATGACTAACTGAATGGAAGAAAGTTTTCTCAAACCTTAACCCACAAAAAATAAAATGGTAAAAGCCAAGTTATTGGTTTTTTTAGTACTAATTTGAAAGGAGTTTTACAAAATTCTTTCACATGAAATTTACCTTTGTGTCCTCTGAAGAGATTCAAATCTTCCTTTCAGCTTCAAGTACTCACGATAGCTGCTCTGCTACAAAAGCAAATGACAAATGAAGAATAACAAAGTGGCTTGCCATATTTAATGGAAAACATAATTTACATAATATATTTTTTCATATGTTGCCAATCAAAGTTCTTGCAATTAACAAGGCTTTCCTAAGTGAAAATGTTAAGAGATGTTATTTCTGTAATGTTACTACCTTCATCCTATAATTAACAACGGTAATTTAAAGTTTTTTCACACTATTAAGAATAAAAATAACCATATTATTTAGTAAAATAATTTTACTAAAATAATCTCTTTCTTGAAAAATGCAATACTTTTTATATGTAATGAATTCATTTATTTTCTCAATATATATTTAGAAACAAATTAAGAAAAAAATGATTAATACTTTAATATTCCTTTGCTGATAAAATAAAAAACTTTAATATTCCTTTTTAATGCCTAAACTGCTGTTATTTTGGAACAAAAAGTATTAAACAAAGACTTTCATACCTCAAGCTCTTTGGCAGGTTTGCTGACTTCTACTGCACCATAGCTGCACTTTTGGTACCTTTCAAGTGTTTTGAGCATGCTGCAGATTGAAGAAAGAAAGGAAGAACAAGTAAAATTGATGAATGTGTATGAATAGCCATACAACACTATTTAATTATAGCACACTATATTATATTATTCATCTAAATCACACTTACCTTTGACGTTCCAAGATGAATAAAAACAAATAAAATGGTTTCAAATTATAAAGTAAAAATCTACAATTTTCTTACTAGCTTCCTAAACTAGCACATCAAATAGTTGATAGAGGGGCTAATGAGATGCAATATAATAAGGCTGCAGAAAACACACATGCAATGGCCTGGAACAATTAGCCTGGTGTTGAAGTGAGTGGTGATTAATGGTCTATCTATATGACTCTAATGAACTAGTAAAGCACTTGTTCTATATACTACTATCTAATATATCAGGACCTTGATTTCTAGGGCAAATTTTGAAGAAAAATGCAAGTTCACACAACAATATCACTGCAAAATTTCCACTGTCTGAGATAAAAAAAAATGTATCTAGAATTGAGTTTAATCTGCTGATAAAAAATAAAAATAAAAAGTTTCTGTTTGTTCAGCATATTTTCCCTGTATTGATTCACTTGATCTTTAGTAGCAATACAATGAGAAGTTAGCATATCAAACTGGTCAGAACTTAGAAGAAAAAGACAAGACTTCTATGAGCAACTTTACAAAAATTAGAAGATAAATATTATAGCTCATGTATTTTTTATATAATTTACTCATTTTAATGGTCAACATGCTAAAACAAGAGAAAATATACCTTCAAAGCCCTAGACATGAAGAACTATATTTACACCTTGTAGTTACAGTTAAACCCAAATTCATGCATGCACCTGCACTTCTTAATGAAAAACACATGTGTGCATGGGGTTGTGTCAAAACTTAATAAAAGCATAAATAGCATTACTTATACAACAACTTAAGTTGAGACACAGATCTGAATTCTTCAATAGCAATCAAGCAATATAATCACATTTGCTGACAAAATAGCCTTTAAAATCAGTCTGTTGTGCAGTTGTCCTTATATAATATAAATTATATAATACTATGAGAAAGAACACCTAGGTGTAAGAATTTATTTCAATAGAAAATCATTCTTAATGTCTAATTCGCCACTAGAGGACAGAGAAATCAACAAAAATTAAGAGAAGTAAAAAAAAATAACATGGTTTAATTTACTGTCATTAAATGTTCACCATAGCAAACTTTCTCCCCATACTTTACTGTCATAAATATTCAGCATAACAAACTTTCTCGCCATCCAACCTCAATGAGATAGACTCATAACCTCATATTTGTCCTATCAATTTTCAGTGCTAATAAATTCATTAGTGAAGTACTTGGCTTTTATAATAGTAAGGTATAATACAAATCTGTACGATGACACAGAAAAAAAAAAAAAGTATAAAAACTAATTAAAGGGGTAGAGAAGAAAGTATAATTAGTTAACATAAAAAGTGCAGAAAAGAAAATAAAAATTTTACATGGAAAATACTAAAATCACATTATATAATAAATATACATATATATATATATATGGTTAGATAGATATAATAATAATAATAATGTTTCCCTTTATAAGAAAAAGAAATATCTATTAAATACAGCAAATTCAGGGAAAAGGTTCCGTACACTGATAAACAGTAGTAAGGTGATGAAATAAAACACCCTTTATTGCTTTCCAATGTCCAACTATTTGTTTTAGAGTGAAGATATAGTGTTTATTTGTTTTTGGTGCAGCACACTGGATGCTTACATTCTGTCCTTGTTTCATTGGACTTAAGATGTGTTCAAGTTGTCATAGAACTTCATTTCAGGACAATCAAGTACTGCTGCCAATACATCTTGGTCAGCAGCTCACATACATAGATATAACCAAACTTTTTTAAGGAAAAACAAACAAAACAAACAAAATCAGCTTAATATGAAAAAACACAGATCTATGCCTTCTTAGTTTGTAGAAAGAGTCCAAGCAGGAAAAGAAATCACATTCAATTAAGAAGAAACCCCTCAAAGCATGAGGGGTAAGAGAAAACATAAAAGGAAAGGTAAACCATCCATCTACAAAATCCACCAAAAAATTTTCCGTACAGGAAAACAAAACATCACTTATTTCTCAGATCATGAACTACATCACCAGATCTCACAACCTTGCATTCAAAAGACCAAACCAAAGTTCAAAGATTGATTAATTCCTCCAACACCAGCCTCATTGGAAAGAGATAAAAAAAAGTAGGAAAGAGAAACATGAAAGTTCTTCTCAGGCCAGTAGAACTCACAGAATCAGCAAACTCACACACTAAGAATAAGATTCAAGCAGTTATGATGGAATATAAAAAAACAAGGAAAAGTAAATAAGAAAATACTAATTATCTCAAACATAAACAATCTAGTATAGATATTTGCACATACAAACATAAATTTGAGATAAGAATGAGTGCAAAAACGCAGAAACACATACCTTGAACTGCTGCAAAATTCATAAAGCTTGCCACGGGTGGAAAAGATGATAAGGGCAACCTCAGCATCACAGAGAACAGAAAGCTCATAGGCTTTCTTGAGAAGGCCATTTCTCCTCTTTGCAAACGTTACCTGCCTGTTTATCTTGTTCTCTATCCTTTTGAGTTCCACTCTTCCCCTCCCCATATTTTTCCCACTTAATTGTTATCAATATTAATACTATTGTTGTGTTATTCTATTCCCCACTCTTATTCAAAATTTACCCTTTTCTTATTTATTGGTTTATTTCTTCTTTCATACGTACAGTTTCTATTTTTTTCCACCTCTTCCTTCTCTTAGGTACCTGTTGAACCTTCTTTTCTGGGTCAGTACCCAAGTGCAGCCAAATTTGTGAAAAACAAGAGAGTTCTGAAGTTCAAAACTTGGAACCCTAGAGAGAGGAAAAATTAAGAGAGAGAGAAAGATAAGAAAGCAAACAACACCACTATAGTTGTAAGTGTTTATCTCTCTTTACAAAGCATTTTCATCCTCAAATGTTCTCTTTTTTCTTTTCTCTTTTATCTTCTTCCAATCTCCACCATAAAATGGAGTGCAGCTTAGGGTTGGTCTCAGTTTCCTGTTTCATACAAGTTTCTTTTTATCGTGCTTTACTCGGTTAAGCTATTTTTGGAAAAAACAATTCTCCCAGTCGTGCCTGCTTCGCGTCACCAACACGCGCTGTTTGCCTCCGCCATGTTCGGAACTCGCGTGTTCCTCACGGGCGCGTCGCGACAGCTGTCGTAGGTGTGTGTTGTTATTAAGAAAAAATCTGTAATTTTTTCATTGTATTAACTTAAGTAGAGCAGAGCAAGAACGTCGTCAGATACCTTAAAGTGGACCCTCCACGTGTCAATTTATCACTGGCCTCCGTTTTCTAGCATGCAAAACGGAAATTTAGTGTAAGATATAATAATAATAGTAATATTTAGATAGATTATTATATTGTATATTAATATTTATCCACTATTAAAAAAATTGGGAATTTTTTTATATTCGTAAAATTTTATAAATATTATAAAAAAATCTGTAGAAAATTCAAATTGTGTAAATTTTTATAGATATTTTTTAAAAAAAGTTCTAATAATGTAATGCAGGTTTGGTTTCAATTGATTAAATCAAAAGGCAGATTTATGATTCTTGTTGAAATTGTAATTATTTTAAATAGCTTATTTTTAACATTCTTTTCAAACATCAAACTAAACACACAATAATAGTTTTTGCGAAGTTACTTTTTGTTTTTAATTTAAGAATACATCAACAGATAATTTATTTTCAAAATATATACAAATTTATTGAATTTTAAAATAAATCTCTAAATGGAATATGTTGAAAGATTTATTATAATTAGTTTTAAAAATTTATAAACAAAACCCTGTTTAATAAATATTACTCATTTTGTACCAAAAAAATATCATTAATTTTTTGTTAAAAATATAAGAACGAGTTAAAAAATATAAGTGAAGAATAATATTTTTTTCATATTAGCTACTTATTTTATCTATACTTTTTTATCTTGCAATTTAATGAAAATGAGAATTTCTCCCTTAACTAGTACTTGACTTCATCAAAATATTTGTCTCTCCACCGTGAGATATATGTTACTTTAATAAAAACAAAAACTATATTTAGAGGTGAATTTAAAAATCGTTTAATAATAATTTATTTCTTCTAATTTCTTTTTACTTTCGAGTTTGAAATGTGTATGGAACACATTAAAATATATTCTCAATTTTAATTCAAACATGATCTGAATTATTTTTTTGGGTTAAATTTGATTTTTTTAGTTTTCTTTTATTTATATTATTCAAATGCACTTTAATAATTACATTCAAAAGTAATTTTTTAATCACTATTTTATTGATCTTTCAACTTTATTAACGATTCATTTCTGCTAAAATGTTAATTATTTTATACGTAAAATTAATTTGATAAAGTTATAGAAAAAAAACTTTAATTTTATTAAAATCACAATTGATAAAGTATGTTTAATTATAAATCACTTTCTTTCAAAATCAATTTTAACTAAAATTAATTATCATCGTCTAAAATCAAATTTGTATCCAAGCACACTTATCCTAAGATGGAATGAAAGTTAAGAAAATTTCTAGTAAATAAATTAAGGTTGGAATGTAACATTATTATTTACAATTATGTGTGATATTAGTTATTTTGACACACTTCTCTTTTTTATTTTCTATTACTCTCTTATTATAGTAAACTTTCAACATAAATTGTTGTGAGTATCAACGTTTACCTCATTGATGAAAACATAAATATTTATCAAGTTGGTACAAGGAAAATTGATGTACAGATTTGTTATGTCATTTCTAGGTATATCACTATCTTATCATAGCAAACTTTTTCAACGTGATGGATTACTGTGTATCAATAGTGTATCTTTTTATTTTAATAAAACTCATGTTACACCACATGTATTATCACATTAAAAATAGTATAAAATAAAATAAAAATATGGAAGAACTAGACTAAATACATACAAAAATATAAAATAAAGAAACTCTCATGAATAGCCTAAGGACCTATGTTGAGAGTTTAAATAAAAATAAAATAAAGATAAGAATGCAAACAAAAGAACTTTCTCTAATACGTAGCTCTCCAAAAGATAACAACAAAAAAGAACGATTGAAATTCCAAAAATCCAATTAGATGGATCCTCGTTTGCATTCGACAATGATAATAAAATCCTATGATATTGTTGAACGTCACGACCATTATTTTTTCTTGGGTTGACCTGTGTTTTAGGTCATCTTATTGACTCTGACTTCAGCTTTATAAGAGGACGTCTTAGTCTCTTGGAGGTTTGAACTAATTCATCATCTTCACTTAATGGATTCTTCTAAGAAAATACCAGCCAGGTAGATTCAACTGTATTTGCTGGCAAGATGGTCGGGCATGACTCTTGAACCTCTTGTTCATCACCTAAAAGAGATTCAAAACAATTTTATAAGACTAAATCTTAAGAAACGGATTTAGAAATTGCATATTTGAGATTAGATGAGAGTACCCATCTAAAATACCAAAATTTTTAAGAGGCAAGGAGTTCCTTTTTTTCGTAGCAAATCATCATATTAATATACGTCTTTCAAAGATAGCATATTAGCAAAAATATCATCCTGATATCCTGAACCAGCCCATACATCTTCAATAGGTTTCTTAAACTTTTGACCTACAAGAGATATGTTCTTTACCTGGATAACAACAATTTCAACAAGGGTATCAAGATCAATAGCATTACTAACGAGTACATAATATATTTGTACCTCTATAATGGAATTCTATTTCTCTGTGACATCATTAGTTTCTTTGGTTCGGACAATCACAAGTTTATATTGTACAACAGGTTTTGACAAAATGAGTAGGCAGTTTGGTCATGTTATTGAGGTTATTAGGATGTCGTGTGCATTTATAAATATCATGCCCCTATCATTTTGCATGAAGAGCAAAATGGAGGAAACTTCTCAAATTCAATATCAGCAATAAAATAAAAACCATGTCTTTCCACCAAAATTTGATTAGGCAAAACAGATAGCATATTATATCAACTAGCACTCTAGCAAAAAAACCTCTAGATTTATTCATGGTGTACCAATGTCTCTCGCTATAAAGAAAAATGCTTTTGGTTGCCAATATTTCATAGGAAGACCATGGATTTTGACCTAACATTGAGGTTTGATGAGCTTCATGGAAGATGACATAGAGTCTTTAGTCCAAGCAAAGACTCTCGAGATACAGAGATTAAGATTCCAAGATCCCCTTCTAGGAGTATTCTCATGTCTTCAAGGGAAGAAAAAGAAAATTCATAAAATTCTTTTCCCAAAGGAATAACTCTCTAAGATCCTAGAGATTTCCAAGCAAAATCAAGTTTTTTTGCACACGTCCATATGAGTAAGAGGTTTGTCACCTTTGAATAGTATTACTCTTCCATGAAGGTGATTTCTACAATCTTCAAGATCTGCAAGATACACATCTTCATCAATCTGAACAGATATCAAATCTCTCTTGATGTAAGGAGAAGACAATTGTGAAAGAGGATATCACATGCATTATTTAAGGCTTGTGCAAAAGTCTTCTTTTGATGTGAGTTGAATTTAGAGTTGTTCATTTTAGATGATGACACTTTACTTATGATTGAGATTTTAGAAATAATATGGTGAGAACCCTAAGAATATTTCCACTGGGTACACGAACTTAACCAAGTGGTTAAGTAAGTGTGAAGGTTCACGTCACAAGGGCAAAGAGAAAAATGACAATTATATGGTGATTGATGATGAAAGGCGAAAATTAATTGAACATGGAAAGGAACATAAAGAATATAATATTGAAGGAGACACAAAGAATATGAAATTTCGAATTGACAGTGGAAGCAAATAAGAACATAAACACACAAAGATAAATGGAGTAATGGAAAATGGAAGAAGAGGTGGAATAGAGAAAGCTTATGGAGATGGCAAAGAGGAGAACACGCCACTTGGAATGTGGATTTCCCAAGATAAGTGTGGAAGGTCGCCACTTGAAGAGCCTCACTCTCACAAGATAAGACCTAAGCAAAGAGCTCACAAATCTCTCACAAATTGTGTAGAGTTTCCTTTCTTCTATAAATTTCAACATGAAAATAAATGGATTAAGGCACCCTATTTATAGGAATGGGAGCCTTGGTGGGAAAGAAGGGCAAGGGTAGGGTGGTAAATGTGTGAGGGGCCGCCTTTAGGGTTTGACTAAGTTAAAACCGCATCCTAGGCTTGTTCTTTTAGAAACTAGGTCAAATTTCCTTCAAAAAAGGCTAGAAACAAGCTAAAATGATAACTACAATATGTTGTTTTTATAAATATGCGAGGAATCGATATTTAAGAAGCATCTTCAAAATTTTATATGCGAGAAATTGATATAAATGATTTTTATACGGGCATCAATATCAATCAAATGACACAATATTGTCATGTTAATCAAAAAACAAAAGAGTGAGAAAGATGAACTACAGTCCTAGATACCCTGGCCAACCCTTCAGCCGCTATAAGAAACAAGAATGAAGCTAACAGATCACCTTGCCTCAGCCCTTTCTTTGGAATAAATTCCTTAGTAGGACTCCCGTTTACAAGAATTGACATCGACGCTGATTCCAAGCAAGCTTTAATCCAAGAAATCCACTTTTCACTAAAGCCAAGCCTTCCTAGCATATAATATATAAAATCCCACCTCAGAGAGTCATATGCCTTCTCATAATCTACCTTAAAAAACACACAACTTTTCTTCTTCCTCTTCAACTCTTCTAAGGTTTCATTGGCTACCATAATATTATTCAATAACCCGCTTCCTTGAAGAAAGGCAGATTTCCTAACGTCAATAACTTTACTATCATTTTTTTCAACCTGATAGCCAAAATCTTCGAAATTGTTTTATACACACACTCTACCAACGATATCGGTCTATAATAATTAAGTTGTTGTGGATTATCATTCTTAGGAATCAAACAGATGAAAGAAGCATTCGAACCCCTAGGCCACTTACCATTGACCATAAAATGGTAAGTGGCCTAGGGGTTGTTTTTGAATGATTTTTGCAAAGATTGAAGCTAGAGTGAAAAGTTATGAAGAATCAATCAATTGAAAAATTTTGTTCAACCAAAAGAAAATTGTTTTTAAGTTTGATTTCAGAAAATCAACCATTGTTTTCACGAAACAATTGCTTGTTTATACCAGCAGATTTGAAAAACAATATTAAAATAGTTTAATGAGTGTAGGGATAGAGAGATTCACACAAGATGTTTAAACTGGTTCACTCTTAACCAAGACCTACATTCAGTTCTCAGCTAACCACTGAGAATTCACTATGTAATCAAACCTAGATTACAAAACACACACCAAAAGTGATGATCTTGAACCCCTCAAGAACACACACCACTCTTTGGCAAACCAACACAGTTTCCAAAACAACCTTCTGAAACTACACAACACTCCAATACAGAAATACAATGTTCAAGGAAGAAGGGAATAAAATACACCTAGGTAACTCAAAGCTTATCAGAAGTACAAAACCCAATCGTATTCCACACACTTAAGATGATCCAAAGCTTTTGATATCTTGAAAATTGTTTTGATTAATCTTTCTTACTTAGTTAATGCAAATGAGTGTATAACAACCTTTTTATACTCCAATCAAATGGTCAAATCAGTTAAATCAAAAATAAAAGATGTTGGAATCATTTAAAAGAGATTAAAACCACTTAACAGAATTTTGTTAAGGTTTTCACAAAAATAACCAGTTGATTTATCGAAATAACCGGTTGAATCTGTTTGACAACAAAGCCAAAACAAAGCTAAGATTTTCCAAGCCATTTTAAAAACCACTAAGTGTCAAACAACAGGTTGAATCAATATTTCAACTGGTTGAAATTTCACACCCTTTTAGAAATCCCATCTATTAAAAAAGGTAAAGATTCAATTAACCTTGGATCATCTTAAGGAGTGAATTAACAAGTTTCAAACAACTAAACAACACACACATTAACAGGGTCTTCAAGCTTTCCACTTAAATATGAAGACATCAAATCACCATTTTCAACAAAGGAGACACTAGAGAGGAACCCTCACTCACTTCTTTTTTTCCCACTAATATTTTTCAGGATGAAAGCAACATGGAAAAAGAGCAACTACCACCTCCTAGGAGAACACTTGGAGATTATGCCATGCTTCAGGGGCCAAGGCATTTTTCTAGTATTGCAATACCTGCTACCTCCAGGGTCTTGGAGATGAAACCCTTTTTCCTTAGTCTCATTAGTACCCATCAATTTATAGCAATGGATCATGAGGATCGATATACACATTTGGCTACATTTTATGAATTGGTGGGAACAATAGGCTTTCAATCAGGTGATATTGAAAAAAATTATACATTTTTTTTCTTTTTCATTGGTAGGGAAGGCTAAAGAATTACTCAAATCATTTCCAAATCAGAGTCTCGCTAACTGGAAGGATGTAGAGGAAAAATTTTTGCAAAGATGTTTTCCAATCTCTCGCTACATCAAAACAAAGTCTGAAATCTCTATGTTCGGACAATGAGTAGATGAACCTTTTTGTGAGACATGAGAGAGATTCAAAATGATGTTGGGAAAATGCCCAAATCATGGGTTTGAAGATATTGTTCAATTGAGCATATTTCTTAATGGTCTCAGATCTAACACTAAGGTGGTCCTAGATGTTGCAATTGATGGCACAATAATGGTTGTTGATGTAGAACAAGCGACAAAGATTATTTATGCATTGACATCAACTGATTATCAAGCCCAACATGATAGACAAGGTATTCAAAAGAAAGGGTTGTTAGTGTTGAATACTTCATATGCACTTTTGGCTCAGAATAAAATTCTAACACAATAGATTAAGACATTAACTACACAAATGGCTAAATTGTCTCAACAATTACAAGTCGTGCAATTATCTTAGAGCCAGATTAAAATTTATTTTAATTTTATTTTATATTTTTAAAAACTAATTCTTACATTAAATTATTTTCAAGATTTTATTTTAGAAATATATTTATATAAAAAGTTCTTTTATTACTTTAATTATAAAGCATTTACAAGTTCGCTTAATTTTAACTTTTTGTTTCTCTCAATCTAAAACTTTTTAAATTTCATTTTAGATTTTTTAGATGATTCTCCAAAGGGAGCTTATACTTCTAAATTCTAAATTCCTAGTGTAGATTGGATAATTAAATTTGAACTAACTAAAGTTGGGAAAATATGTTTGATTTCAGTTTATAGATTTCTTAATACTATTAACTAACTATAAAATATTTTATATATAATGATTAATTGTTATAAAAATCAACAATTTATCATACTTAGTAATTTATAATTTAATATTATAAAAATAAATTATCAGTGTATTCTAAATTATTTTCAAAGACCACCTGTATTTTTATTTAGTTTGAATCGGATAAGATCATAATAAATGATTGAATTATCTAAGATATTAATGCATTTTAGTTAAAGTCCTATAATTTTGGTCCAATTTTGCATTCAACTTTATCAAACACGCATTATGCAAATTTGGCTAATACAATCAGCATTGATTCGCATTAAGTATTATTTATGTCCATGATAAAAGATTAACCAGTCAGCACAAAATCAAATTTTTACTCTTATAAAATTTACTAATTTACAATGAATAAAATTAGTTAAATTAAACCACCTTGTATAAAATTAGTGACTGTGAATAGCAAGATTGATTTAGACAAAGTAAGGTAATCTTAAAAGTTTGTTCATTCTCATATATATATATATATATATATATATATATATATAAGGATAGATATTATAAGAAAATTATGAAATAGAAACTAATTTTAGAAACTAAAAAAAATTGGTTTCTAAATTAGTTTCTTTTATTGTTAAATAATTTTTAAATTGATATCTAATTAGCAATCAAGGTTTTAACTACCAACTATTTAGATTCTAAAGTGGTTGGAAGTTAAAATCTTGGTAGGTAATTACATATTAATTTAAAAACTAGTTTATAAATTTTATTAATAATAAAAACTAGTCCAGATACTAATAATTTTTTAGTTTCTAAAATAATATTTAATTTAATCAATATATTAACTAATTATTTTTTATTTCGATTGACATCAAAATATGATTAGTCTAATTGATTTGCTTGGTATAAGTAAGGGTTTCACAAGTAGCCATTTGAGAATTTATTTTTGAAACCTAAACCTCTTACCCTATGGAGAAATGTGGAATTTGGAAGTGATGAGAAGCCAAAAATGAAAGGTGACTTAGGTTAATTTGGTTGCAAAAAGACCTAAAGTCAAATGAGAAGATTAATTGCAAAGAGCTAGCAATGGGTGATTCCATCACCCACTTGTATTTAATGCCAAAGGTGGTAAGTGATGTTAGAATTGGTAGGGTCCCAAATTCCAAAAAGAGAAAAAGAAGAAGAGTATATTTTATCACATTAAAATCCACCTATATCCAACTAACTTTCTTAAATGTGCTGCATATTTTGTGCTCTCTCAAATATGCTTATCCCTTCTTTTAATTATCTTTCTTTTCTTTTTCTACTAAAGAAATTCTATATTGTCAACACTTAGGTTCAAAAAAGGAAAGTGAGAGTTTTTTTATATATACACACTCTCATGTCCATATTTAGGAATTTGCATGTATCATCACTTCGTCACCTTTTTTTAAACAAAAAATTGTTACTTTCTTTAACTATATATATATATATATATATATATATATATTCAATAATGTAAATATTTTTCAAATTTTTGAGTAATTAGTATTTTAGTTGTATAAATTGAAATAATAATATTTTTTATATTTTAAATTACTTAATTATATTTGATAATTAGAATTTAATAGGTTATAAGCGTTCATTATTTGAACTTTATATTTTTTTTATACTTTATCATTCAAATAAGAATGCGTTACAAAAATTATAGTCTTTTAAATTAGTTTTTTATTTTAATTAAAAAATAGGTAGGTATAACTGTTAGATTTATCTAATTACCTATGTAATAGATGTATTTAAGAATGACTCACAATGTTTTTTTCGAACAATTTTAAAACTGTTGTCAATTCAGTCTTTGTAGTAAAAAATATTTTAGATATCAGTTAAAATTGTAATATTATATATATATATATATATATATATATATATATATATTAAGACAAGACTTATACATACAAAGTTTAATCGTAATATACATCAGAAATGTATATATAATTAGAAATGACAGGCCGACATATGATGTCAATTGTGATAAAATCATTGTTGTTTAAAGAACCTACAATGATGCTTGGAGAATGAATAGTTTTCGTTTCCTTTTTATATTTTATTAATAATGCAAGTATATAAATTGATTTTAATTATTAATTACTATTGATTTGAGATATGTGGGTGGTTTCTTGAGAAGAGTCATACAATAATGAGATTAGTTAGGGATATCACGAGTAATTTTCACTGAAGTCAACATTAAAATAATTCTAACTATACAGTTATAATAGGTGGACTATAATTTTATGACTAAAACATTACACTTAGCCATGAACATATGGTGCAAAATATATTTGCTTACCAAACAATTGGTAATTTATGTTTAGGTTTAAAATTTTATATTTCCTAATGAATTAATAAGTGAAGCGTCCATGAATCCATACACATGATGTTCATCGTTAGCCTACTGTGGTGGTTCCATATTTACAACAACTCATTTTGAGTAAATGGTAATATTATTATATTTGTTGTCTTTTTATATTTAATTTAAATACAATCTATTATATCTTTTTATTAAATTTATGCTGACTAAGAGGAGCTTGAACGACAACCAACTGCTTGGAAGGTTGTAGAGAGAACGAAGAAATTGAAGATTGGACAATGGGTCAATGACAAAACTCACGACCTTGCGGTATGTATAAAATTTAAGTTATAATTTAATTTTTACTATATGTTTTCTTCGCAATAATCAATTTGACTTCATTTTTAAGAGAAATATAAGAAACACTGAGAAGAAGCCCAACAACAACAACAAATGCTTGAAAGTTCATCTTCGCAAAACTCTCATGTTGCCTCTATTGATGACAATGAAATATACATTGATGTTGTTGGAGGTGGAAATAAAAAAGGGAATGTCTATAGACTTGGTGTATTGAGCAAAAGGTTTAATAGTTCAACAAGTGCTCACTTTGCCACAAGACAAGCTCCAATAGTCCATCAAATAGAAGAAATGCGTGAGAGTATTCAAAAGTTAAATGATGAACTTATGACAAAACGTGTCAAGGAGCGGACACTTGAAGAAAAGATGGAGGTATTGATGAAAACTCATGAAGAGCAAAGTGAACCCATGCACAAATAAAAGGAGCAGATGCGCAAACAAAATTAGCAGATGCAACTCATCATACAACACATTCAATTGAATAATATCATATCAGACTCTTCAGATCCCACTACCAGTGAACATCATAAAGAAAAACACATTAGAGATGATAGTTCAAAAGAAGATTAGTTGTATGTTGAATTATATAATAAATTTGACTTTTTAAACTTGTTTTCAACAGTTTTCGTTGTGTAATATGATTTACTTTTAATTTGTGTACAACTCTTTCTTAAACTATGTATTGAAGTTCATTCATATTTAGCTTGATTGAATTTTGAGTATCTATAAACAGGTTTGAATTTTTTTTATAAATAGGTCAAAATACCATTTTAAATAAGTATTAATAATACATATAAAAATTAGTCACCGAAATTAATTTGGTGGCTATATCTACAAAGATGCTGTTTAGCAACCGAAACAAAATCGGTTGTTGTAATTAAAAAAATATTTAGCCACTAAAATCAATTTTGTCATTATAAGGGTTTCCATTTAGTCACCGAATTAGCCACTACAAGCTTTTTTTAATTAATTATTTTAATCCATTAGTGACTGAAAACGGTGGTCTCTATCAACTTTTATTTCAGCCACCGATTTAGCCACTGATTTTTTTTATCAAAATTTTGTCGCTAATTCTATCCCTGAATTCTAGTGATGAAGCTCTCTGTGACGGAATAACAACCGAAATTTAAGTTGCAAATTTGCAACTTATTTATAATTTGATCGTTGAATGCTTTGCGACTAGGATTTTCACTTTCATCTTTATTTGGTGACCATTTCGATCGCGAATATGTTTAACAACCAATTGTAGTGCTTCTAACGATCGAATTTGTTGATCGCTAAAAGTGATTTTTTATAATGATACCACCAAGTTAGTAATGACTAGCAAATCAATATGTTATATTCAAGGCGTAAGTTTTGATCAACATTATAATATTTTATAAATAAAAATTAACCATTTTAAAATTAAATATTTTGATATTACCATGATGATTAAAGACATTCTTATTTATATTTTTTTTACTAAATAGCATAATGATAATAATTAACATGTAGTAAATCTTATATTGTACATTGTAATAAACAATTTCAATCTCCCTTTAATTTTTTATCCGTGATTTTTGTCTTTTTATTTTGCTCTCAGTTTAGTTCTTATATTTGAAAAAAATTATATTTTTTTTTCTAATTTCTCATATTTGTTTATTTTAGTAAAAATGAACTCGGAATGTTCAGTTAAGGTACCATAAAAAATAGTTTAATTAATTAAAATTAAAAAAAAATACAAAATCAAGATTCCAATAAAAATACCGGTTTTAAAATATAATGAATAAAAATATGAAAAAACTGAAATCGTGAATTAAAGTTAACAAGGGTCAAAACTATAAAATCAATGATACATCAACATGATGTATTAAATATAAAAATTACAAAATAATCGAAAATAAGAGGTAAATTCAGAGATATAAAAAGTAATTTAATAAAAAAAAATGAAGAAAAGAAGAAAAGTGTAAGAAAGATTTGTTGAAAAGTGGTGTTGGCGTAAGCATGGGTTTATTTATGGTGTGTGGGTGAAATTTCCAAAGGGTGGTCAGAATGAACAGATAAAGAAAAGTGATACAGTGAGAAATAAAAGAAAGAAAAGCAACGTGTCGAGATCTGAGTGGCCGCACTGTACAGTACCAGGTGACGGAAAGTGGATTGATGGAAAACCCTGTACCGTAGAGGACACGTGTCGGATGGAGAGCGAAGGGTGATAGGAGCATTGGACGCGTGCCATCAAAACGAATCTCAAAATACTGTAGGCAGATTCAACCTCACTCACAATGTCCAATCATAATTCACTTCTATTTTCTAATTTCTTTTCGAATAAAAAATAAATAAATAATCAACTGTATCTGTTGGACTTTACGATCAGAAGCTCTTCGATAATGTAATATATTAAGATTAAAAAAAATACACGATAAATTAAATAATTTTATTATTATAAAGTATGCGTATTAAATATCACTCGTCAATAATAAAATTCATTATAAATTAATAAATAAACGAATTAATCAAAATAAATTATGTTTTGTTATAGTAATAATAGCGTCTAAATATTGAATATTCACTTTAATTTAAATATATTTTCAACCGAAAATCAAAATTTAAACAAAAAAAAAATATAATTAAAATAGAAGAATAATTGTTCAATCAGTAACAATAACTAGTGATAATCTTAATAGTACATAACTGTTACTTCACGTTAAAATAGAGATGACAAAATTAAATTTCCCAATAAGATTAATTAGAAAAAGAATTCCCAAGTATAGTTTGAGGGTTTTATTTCCTGAAGTAGCAGTCAACATTATTTATGTTTGAAAATTTATTTTTGGAAAGTTGAATTCACACCTTTATAGTTGCACTCTATATTTATAATTTTTTTTTCAACCAAATTTAGATTTTTTTATCAAACTTTAGAAATATTTTTCTTTTAAGATTTAGGATTTAATGTTTATCGAACACTACGGTTATCTCTCTATAGTTTTATAAATGAATTTCACCGATACCGAAAGGGAATTTTAGTTTCTTTATTCTTTGTAAAGGTGAGAGGGGAAGAAGAAAGGAAAAATAAAATAAATTTAAACAACTTTTTGTAGGAAAAATATATTTTGTAAAATTTAATTAAGAATTGGGAGAATAAATTTGAAACGAGAGGAAAAAAGTTATTTATTTATGGAAGGTTGAATATAATTTTGTTGTGTAGAATTTTATTTTTTTTAAATTGAAAATAGAAGGAAATATAAACTTTGAAAATTAAAAATTAAAAAATATTAAATATTTGAAATATTTTTAAAAAATACAATTGGAAATATTAAATGAAAATATAGGTAGTGTAATCTGTGGGTAGAAATTGTATTAAAAATTGAATTTCAAATATAAAGTGAAAAAAAAAAATAAATGTAATGTAATTTGTATATTTAAAAATGGAAAAAAAAAATGTTTTGTAGTAAAAAAATGTAGTTATAAATTGAATTAAAATTTGGTGGGTTGGGGGTGGTGTTAGGTTTAATTTGTAAGAGAAGAGAGGAAGAAAAATAAAAAATAATGTAGGTGGAGAATCAATTTGTTATGTTGTTTTGAAATTAAATTTGTATATTACTTGGTTGAAAATAAAAATAATTAATAAATTCAAAATAATTGTTAGTTTTGATTTGGTGCGTTAAAAAAATAAAAGTATTGGTTCTCAGAAAGTAAAAATATATTTCGTACTTAAAAAAGTAAAAATATATATGTTGAAGAAAGATATAAGTATTTACAAAACAAATATAAAATAAGTAATTAAAAATTGTGAGGATGAAAAAAAGAAAAAATAAAAATATTAATAATTATTGAAAAATAAATAATATTAATGTTATTACTATCGATCACACTAAATTAACATAGGATTTTTAAAATTACAATAATATAAGGTTGAATTTATAAACCTAAATTAAGGATAAGAACTGTTATATGGAACTGAAGTTAAAAATACATAAATAATAATGTTAAAGATAAATTAAACAACATATTAAGGGAACATTGCTATGAACGATTTCATGTCATGATTTTTAATAATAATTAAAATTTATGAAGTTGATAGTAAATATTTATATATTTCTTTTAATAAAACAAATTTATCACTTTTATCAAAAAAATTAATTATTTATTACATTCAGTATAATATCATAAAATTAAAATAATATTAATGTGATAGTAAATTATAAAATGATGTCTAATATAAAAAAAATTATAGAAAGGAAACTTAACCCAAAGCTAACGTAATATGCTCACCCTTTAATGTGTATTTTTGGGAAAATTAGTAACCATGTACACATAATGAACAAGATAAAAGGGAGTTTTCTAAAGAAAAATAACCCTTCTAATCGCATTTAAGTTAACCATATAGTAGAAAATTTCATTAATAACATTACACAAAATTTTCGTGCTCAAGTAACTAATTTGTGTAATTTTTATGCTGAAGTAACTAATCTCTGAGTGAAAGATGAATGTTGAAGTAACTAATCTGTGTATTTTTCATGCTCAGGTAACTAATCTGTGAGTGAAAGATGAATGTTCTGCTCAAGATTAGACTCCCAAGAGCACCTTCAAGACAAGTATTTGATTTTTTATCCTAAAATCAAATAAAATTTACAAGAACATAAAATAAAAAAATAAAATAAAAAAATCAGATTTGGAGATAAAAACAAAGCAAGGAAGACTTTTTCTTCCTTCACCCTTATAATTGTTAACTACAACTCTAAAAGGATTTAAACTACTATTTTACTCTTTCCAAAAGTGACTTTCATACTACATGTTCCAGAAATATTCTAAAACAACCTTTATATAATTTTCAAATCATGATTTGCATAATAGAATTTATGAAACAAGATTTCTACAATAAGATTTATTGAACAAGCTTTCAAGAAAAATACATTCTATAACAATAAAGCACACGTGAAATACATTCTATAACAATTTGTTTGAAAAAATGTTTGAAAGTATTTATAGTCATTTGAATTTGTATGTTAAATATTAGATGACAATTTGTTTACATTGAGTTTAAATTTTATTCAGTGGATTAGTGTTGTTTTGATTGAACTTGAGTATTGATAAAACATAATTTAAGTTATGGATGCACTATATATAGTTTATATGAATGATGTTGTAAGTAAGAGTTAGTGTGGCATTACTACAATGACTATATGTATGCAAGTAGTAATCAAGAAGGTACTACTAAATGATTGATGCGTTTGATGCGTGGTGTAAGTATTAAGTTAAGATATTTTATAAATATGTGAATTTGTTATGTATTAAGATGGTTTAGGTGTTATAGATGACACTCACGTTTGTGTTAAAGTCCTCCAAGTTGATGTTCCTCGTTTTCATGGAAGAAAAGATTGACCAACAGAAAATGTATTTGTTGCTTGTAATTTTAACATGAAATTCACTTATGTTCTTGTCGAGTGGAAATGAACAACCTCTGATTCCAGGATATTGAAGGATGTGTTTGTACGAGAGAATCCATTGGTCATTCCAGAAGGTTAGTTGAATGTGTTTTCAAGTGCAATAAATATTCATTTGGTCACATGACTTATAAGTAATAAGTGTTAATGGATGGTTGTAGGAAAATACTACCTTGGAGACGGGGGGTTTATGCTCAAAGCCCAAGTTACAACTCCATATCGTGGAGTTCGATACCATCTAAAAGAGTATTTCCGAAAAGGTCCACAAAATGCACGTGAGTTGTTTAATCATCGTCATTCCTCACTAAGAAATGTTATCGAAAGAACATTTGGTGTCCTCAAAAAATGATTCCCAATTATCGCTAGCGGAATAGAGCCTCATTACTTTGTGGGCACTATGACCGATATTGTTTTAGCATGTTGTATTCTTCATAACTTTCTTCGCGGGGTGGATAATGATGACTCTTTGTTGGAAGAAGTTGATCGTGACTTGATGCAAGGAAATATAAATGTGTCACACTCGCAAACTCGTGAGGATGACTATAGGCTTGGGTCACAAATTAGGAATACTATAGCAAATGGAATGTGGACATGTTATTGTAATAATTAATTTTATGTATCCCTAAATTTATATTTATATTATTGTAAGAACAATTTGTTGATTTAATGTTGACATTAGACCTTTATTAATCTTTATGTATGGAACTATTTATGTTATTTCAAAAGTTTAACCTTTTTTATTAGATTTTATCATGGATCATGGGAAAGGTATTGCTTCAGAGTCATCTGTAGGTATCCGTGAACACAAAAAATGGACTACCGACATGGATTTCTGATTGTTGAATGCCATGATCGATGATGCATTTATGGGTAACCCCATTGATGGTAGTTGGACGATGTAGGGTTACACAAACATCATTTACAAAAAATAATGTGAAGAAAAGGTAGAAAAACCTTAAGGTTAGATGTGTGAGATCCATGATCTATTTAGTGGACTAAGTGGTTTCGCTTGGAATCCAAGCTCGAAAATTTTTTAGGCCGAGGATGAAGTGTGGGATATGTTGATAAAGGTACGTATTCAACCTGATGTTCACTTATTGCATACTTTAACCAATAACTATGAATATGAGTGTATTTCTTTTTATTAATGAACAGGCAAAACCCTCAGTTGCAAAATGACGCGTTAAGCGCATCAGGCACTACAAGTTGATGGAAGACTTATGGGTGTTTGATCGTGCTACCGGTCATGGTGGGAGAACAACACTACAGTCACCAAGTCGAACTCAGTCTCATCGTTTTAGTGTAGATCTTAATTATCACAATATGGAGTACATCCTAGAGGAACCAAAATTTGATGCAACCCAATGTGAAACTCCTCGCTCAACTGATCCTAATGTCGATTCATACAACCCTTACCCTAATCTGACACCCTTATTGGTGCCACCTCAGCCATCCCAACCATCAGGTGGTACTTCCTTATAGGGGCTCAAAAAGAAAAGCCCCCATGGTGAACGTCATTGATCTACAATTGGAAAGGCTTAACACAAGGTTTGAAGGATTAACTGATATCCTTGGGAGGGGTAGTGATCAATCAGATAGGTTATGTCATATTATTGTGCGACAAGCCATTTCATCTAAGGTTCTCATCGTCACAGCGAGTAGCTAATGCTACGAAAGAAAATATGCAATATAATAGATGCCATGTTGTTGTAGAAGAAGAACAAAACTCCATATTTCGTAAACACACGTGCACACTCCGCCATACATCAACTTTCCAATACTCTGAATGTGATATATGGGAAATATTAGTGAAGATGAACATACAGGATGAAGATCTGTTGGAAAACTGTTACGACTTCTTGTGTGGTCATCATAATGCAATAAAACAACTCTTTGCCTCGTCTCTCGAGTGACAAATAAGAAAAGTGGCGAAGATAATGACTACCAGTCTCCAAACTACGTAAAAATTTGGTTGTATTTTATTATATATATGTGTTTTTCTTTTTTCGAATCTGTAATCTTATATATGACACGAATCCCTAAACAAATTAAGGACTTCCATGACTCTTTAATGATACATATTTCAATGTATCATTCATATGATTTTTTGAAACATTATTATTAGTATTATTATGCATGAAATTTATCAATGAATTTTTCTTTAATAAATTAAAATACTGCATTAATATTTATTTCATAAATACTTTTTCCTTTAACAAATTATAGTTCCAACACATTATCTGAAATAATTTGTTCCAGTATCAAAAATAATCTTTTAATTATATACAACTATAATTCAAAAACAAAATAATCCACAATTACAACTTCGTTCTAAATAAAGTTTATGACAATCATAAATATGATGAGACAATTTTACATAATTTATATTTTTTTCAAAATTAGCTCGAACACAATATCAGAATGAGTTCTGATATTTTGACAACCATGTTCGACTCTACAACCACAATAAATATTAATATTTGTAACAAAAAAAAGAAAAGGCAAAAAACTCCTTAATAAAAATACACGCAATACGCAAAAAAGTTAGAATTTTTTTCAAAATTAACAAAATTATGAATTTTTATAAATGATTAAAATATTAATATTTATTGGGTTGTAAGGTGGAACACGGTTGTCAAATAAACATTTTTGTATCGGAAAGTAATGTTTCAATTGTGGAAAATAATATTTTAATTCAAAACAATTACAATTCACAAACAATCAATCAAATTAATTTTTTAACAACTTTTAAACGCAATGACAAATATATAAAGTTACATTTTTATCAATTAAAAATAATACAACTTCAATCACCCATCCCATAACTCACTAATTTTCATAAATTTTTCCTACACGTTCTACTCTATTTACATTAATCCAAACACTCTAACTTTCTTTACATTTTCTTTTCAAATCATCTCAAATCCACTTTCAAATTTTCAATCCCTAATCCAATCAAAGCATGTGAAGATTTAACCTACCCCATAAGTTTGAAGCAACTCTTATTTCTTGTTGTTATGAGATGCTTAAATATTTCATAAACACATGGAAGTTTTTGTCTTTGCTTAGATACCACTTCCATCACTATTAGGGAATCAATAGGGACTATACTTCCCTATGCTACAATATAGGAATTAGCATCTGCCCCCATTATGACCTAACAAACCACCACAAAGGTCACTTCCCTTAGGTCCACATCCCATGCCAAATCCAATCATACATCTTCAATCTTCAACCCAAATAATTACACCACGTGGGGGCTTTTCAATGTGTATGTCACATACAACAAATTCAAGGACAAAACAAATTCCACTAATTTCTACCATATATTCTTAACCCCAAATTATACATATACATATTATACAAACATATTGGGAGGGTGGGATCAAATTATACTAGTATACAAAATTGTTAAAATATATAAAATAAAATAATTTGACTGTTATATTATAATTTTATATAATTATTATGTCGAATTTTATTAAAATTAAACAATAACAATGTAGTGATAAAATTGTTCATACTTTAATACATCTTAAAAATTATGCGCACATTGATTTAAATTTATGTAAAACGATATACTAACACTTTTTATTTACTGGTGAGGTTTAGAAAACATAATTCAATTAAAAAGATTTTAAATAGTGTAACATGTTAAGAAGTGGACTTTAAGCCTAACTCAACCCTATAAAATCGGCTCGATAGCGGGTGACACGATAAACCCAACAAATACTCACTAGGGTAGACTCGAAATGACTCTAATACCATATTAAGAAGTGGACTTTAAGCCTAACTCAACCTCATAAAACCGGCTCGATAACGGGTGGCACGATAAACCCAACAAATACTCGCTAGGGTAGACTCGAAATGACTCTAATACCATATTAAGAAGTGGACTTTAAGCCTAACTCAACCTCATAAAACCGGCTCATAGGGTTGAGGTTTGCACCCACTTATATACAATGAAATGTCCTTATCTCTAGTCGATGTGGGATCTCCAACATAACATTTAGTAAAAAAATTACATTAATATAATTTGATTTTTAAAATATAAATAGTTTATAATATCTAAATTATGTCAATATTCACTGTTAAATTGCATATGTTTATTTATATAGCATTCTTCATATATGTAGCAAAATGTATGAGTATATAATAAAAACCAAGACACTTTACAGATCTGATCAATTTTTAGGTTATTTGATTTATGTGAAATTGAGTAAAAATAATATTAGAAATTCCTGCAAATCTGTTTGGTATATGAGAGAGGAGAGAAATGAGAAACAAAATAGTGAGACATACTGAAACAAATCCAAAACAATTGATACTTTTACTTATACAAAGGGCTATGAAGGGCTACTAACAAAATTAAGTAACTTTTTTTATTTTATTGTTGTGAAAATAGTTCAAACTAATCTACTAAAGTGGGTACCAACAAAATGAATAAGAAAGGAAAATGAAAAAATTCACAAGAATAACTAGACAGTTAACAAAGTAAGAAATAAAACGTACTGACAAATCACTTTGATTAAAGTGTTAACTAACTTTAATCTATATTCTTGATTAAAAACTCATTAATGATAGAAACTATAATTCTCAACAAGTTTCTCCTCCAATGAACTCTCATTTATATAAAAAAAAAATCAAAATTAACTTTCCTAAGTTAAGCATAAACTAGTGGAGAACTCATTTAAACAATGCTTCCACACTTGAGTTCGAAATGTCAAATAGATGTATTTTCTTATGACAAACAAAGGAAGTTATTACTGAAGTAAAATAGAGAGTCTGATACTCTCTGCAAGACATACACATGACGAAAACATATGAAATGGTAAAGATAGATGATCTTGTATCAAAAAACAAACTTTAGAATTATCAAATGATTATCTACATCAAAAGGTTTAAGAATCTTAACAAGATTTTACTGAGTCAACCTTACATCCAACTTCTCTCAAATTATATACATTTATCCCCATATTTAGCAAATTGTTTTCATGTGTAACTCATAATTTGTTTTTTTTTACCTATTTCATCTTAATTAAACAACCTCAATTTAATATTTCATCTTCTTTTCATTTTTTTATGTGATTTCAATTATCTTCTCATTACAATATCATAGAGAAAAAGTATAATCATGATAAATAATATGATAGAATAAAAAAAAATGTATAGAAAGATATAATAACATTAATAGAATGCTATTTCTCACGAATATTATATAATGAATTTCATATATAAATATAGAATCATTATTGAAAAAAATAATATAATCCTTATGGGAGTGAATTTTGTAGTTTTGGAATAGAATTTCGATATAGAGAAACCAAACATCAATATTATGAAGTATTTAAATAAGTGTTGTAAATGATTATATTTGAATTTAAAAATCTCACTTCCATGAATATATCAATTATGTTTGGTAAGTTGGGGGATACAAACTAGAGCTAGAAAGACTGATGGAAGAAAAAAATGTTTTAATGAATAAAACAACAAGATTTGAAATAAGAGAGGAAGAACATAATTGAGATTGTGAAAACTTGAACTTAATGGTAATGATTGAACCACCCTTAATGTTATTCAATCCTTATTGCTGATAAAAAAAAATATTACGATAAAGAAGTTCTCAACATTCTTAAATAACAAGAACAAGTCTCAACAGTAAAAAGAGTGAAAAAAAAAACCAGATTAACCATCAACATTCATATGTTTTATCAACATACACATGTTTTATCAACAGACATGCATGACGTGGAAAGACCATGTCTCAAGCTCTTCTACTACCACAAATAATAGTGTTGTGAAAGCTAACTTGGGTCTTCATGGATTATCTTCCACTATCTAGTATATAAATTACATTAAAATTATTAAATAAAAATTAATTCTAAAAATAAAAATAATTACATTAAAATTATTAAATAAAAATTAATTTTAAAAATAAAAATAATTAGTTATTATATTGATTAAATTAGATACTATTTTATATACTTAAAAAAGTTATTGATTTTTAAATTAGTTTTTATTATTAATAAATAATTTTTAAGTTGATATCTAATTAGTTATCAAGGTTTTTGCTACTAAATTTATAATCTAAATAATTGATAGTTAAAATCTTGATAACTAATTAAATATCAATTTAAAAAATATTTATAATAATAAAAACTAATTTAAAAATTAATAATTTTTTTAATTTTTAAAATAATATATAATTTACTTAATATAACAATTAATTATTTTTAATCTTAGAATTAGTTTCTATTCAATAACTTTAATAGTATTATGTAGTAACGTTATGCAGAAAAAAAAATTAAAATTGAGTTCTACTAATGTCTTTAGACACTTGAATAACTTATTCTATTAAAATTTATGTTGGAATGCTTTGAAATTATTACATTAAAAATACATTAATATCTTTCTTTAAACGAAAGCTACCTATTTTAAATTCATTACCCATACAACTTCTGATATTATTCCCATCAGCAAATTGTGACATAATAAAAAATTCAAATATTGATGATTTTATCATTGCAACTAAAACCCCTTCTCTCCCATGCACCTTTACTACTTTGTATTTTGAAGAACACAATCTTTATGCCAAGTTTAAACATATAGCACAATCACTATATTGGCATTTTTAAGTTCTTTCTTCTTGTTTTTACTTTAATTTTTTTATGAAAATAATCTAGAAATTATTAAACTCTTATATCAAATTTTCATTTTGTTTACTCTAACCAAACCTCATGGAACGAATTACAGATTTATATTTTTTTTCTCAACCATGAATACATTTTGCAACTAAATCCTAAATTAACATGACATCTCTCTAATCTTTTATTATAAATAAAGGTACAATTGAAAAATGTTAATTAGATTTTGGATTCTTAAAACACCAACAGTTTTGAAGTAAAATCAATCATCAATGAATATCAAATGATGAGAATAGATTAGGTAAAAAAAGAAAACATATTAACCCTTGCACTCTCAAAGATTATCTTTGTTCCCCATGTAAAAGTTCACTTGCAATTCCACTTATTGGCTACAACGTTCCACTTCCACCACACTAAGTTTACTCTTTCCGAGAAGAAAAATTAAGGGAAACCTTCTGAGTTCCCAAAATGCAAGCACCCTCTTATTGAAAAATGTGTGAATGATTATTAATTCTCCTTCTCCAAAACACTGGGGAATTTCTCTAGACACCAATGTGTGTATATATATTCACTCTCCTCGTGGTTATTCTCCTCACTCTCAAGCAAAAGTTTGTACTGATTTGGGTTGTAACGTGTTTTCAATGGAAAAGAAAAGCATATCTCATTATTCTAGCTCTCAAAAGATTTTGCTAGTGGGTGAGGGAGATTTTTCATTCTCACTATGTTTGGCTAGGGCATTTGGCACAGCCAAAAACATGGTTGCTACCACTTTGGATACCAGAGGTACATTTTGAACTATATTGAAGCTGAAACATTGTGTATGTACATGATGCATGCATGCAACTTTTGCAAACATATAAACTAATTCATTATTTTTAATTGAATACACCAATCTTTTAAGGGTCTTTAATGGTGAAGTATGCAAGTGCATCAGAAAACCTGAAGGAACTTGAGGTTTTTGGTTGCAACATTGTGAATGAAGTTGATGCAACCACAATGGCCGAACACCCACTTCTCAAACATCAAAAGTTTGATCGCATAATTTATAATTTTCCTCATGCTGGTTTCGTCGGTCGTGAAGATAATATCTTCCAAATAGAGTAAGTTATGCAGAAGATATGCAATGTATTCAATTGTTTTAGTTAGCTGCATGTCATTCACATTATGTATATATTCCACTTAAATGCAGGCTTCACAAGAACTTAGTGAGGGGATTTATGCAAAATGCTAAACGTATGCTTACTTTTTTTGGTGAAATCCATATTACTCACAAGACAAAGCATCCTTACACTCTGTGGGATATCAAGATGTTAGCAAGTGGGGAGAACTTGGTGTTCGTTGGAGAAGAAGAGTTTGATAAAGGTCTTTATCCTGGTTACGTTAACAAGAGAGGAGATGGTTCTCGATGTGATCATAGTTTTATTCTTGGACAATGCAGTACCTTCAAGTTCTCTTCATTCTCTCTATCTTCTTTATTCCTCTGAAAGAAATATAAGTAGAAGTGTGTGTGGTGTTGGACACTCTTGAAGTGTAGCTTTTTGGCTTCCTTGGAACCATGAACATTGCAACATTGTGTTTCATTCCATTGAAGTGTAGCTTTTTGGCTTCTTTGTAAGCATGAAAATTGCAAAACTGTGTTTCATTCCAAGCTATAATGAGTTTGAAGATGGTTTATAAGCAAAATTGAGGATGCATGGTACAACCATTTACAATTTCACAACAATGGTTCAGAAAGTTATTCAAAAACTGTGTTGTCTGTTACTATGCTCATTGCACCTTTTTCTAATGGTTGAATTTTTATAAGATTAATATTTTATATTTAATTTTTAAAATTTACTCTTATTTTGACTATTGAATAGAATAAAATAGGAAATTCCGTTTCTATTCTTAAATGATATTTTAGAGAAAAAAAAATTGTTTTAAATATATTTTTATAAAATCCTTGATTAATTCTTATGATTTTTGAAGTATTTCCACAATTATGTTTTAAATGTATTGTATTATGAATAAATGAGTATTTGATTAAAAAAATTAAGTATATTAAAAACTTCTGATTTCAAAATATTAATTTACCTTCTTTAATATAAGTGAAAGATGGGTGAAAAAACGACATGGGAAGTACTTTCTGTGTCAAACTTGTGATTTTTTTATATTTGTTTTTAAAGTTTAATATGACAATAACTTATATTTTATCTTTTATCAATGTATGTTACTTTCCATTCATTTTTTAATTAATTAATACTTTTTTCATGAAAGTGGGAAATGAAAAACTAATTTAATTTGGAGTATATTAAAAGATATTAAATGGGAACTTTTTTCTTATGAAGTAAGAATTCCTAACCTAGTCACAACTTTTATTAAGATTGAATAATTAATTGAATTTTACATAAAAACAAAGCAGTTAAATGGTAACAAAAAATAGTGACTGAATTTATTACACATGTAGTGACTGAATTTTGGTACATTGGTTAAGACATTCTTATCAAAGGAGGAGAAATTCATATTACTCAAAAGACAGCACATGATTGGTGGTGTGGTGGGGAAGAGGAGTTTCATCTTCTGCTATACCCTGATTGCAGGAACAAGAGAAGGAGATGGAGGTAATTGTTATAGAAGCTTCCCCATGGAAGAGTGCAGAACAATCATGTTCATGAGTTATTCTTAAACTTTTTATAGTATAATTAGAAAATCAAGTTATTGATATCACTTTCATAGTGAACATCACTTTTTGGTATTGGTTGGCAGTATGAAAATTGCAGCAATATTAATGTTCTTTTTCATTTCTTTATAAGCAATTTTAATGGTCAAATATAAGTCCTGGGTGTGTCCATTTCTTCTAGCTCTTGACCTTTAATAAACATATACTTGTGCCAACAAATTTGAATAGGACATGATGCCTGCTCCAACATATTTAAACTCGCTTTTAGTTTCAAGTTTAGGTTATTAAAATGTTTAGTTTGGCCAAACAAACATCAATAACAATATAAGTTTTTCCTTTGTATTGTTTGTTCAAAGTTCTATCATACCATTATAACATGTCAAATTACCTGACATAAAAAGAGAGGAAGGATTGCAAGTTTTTTTTTTTCATTTGTAATGAGAATTGAAGTTGATGTAGAAATTGTAATATAAAATAATATTTGAATTCAAGAAGTAATATGATTATATTAATGGTTTCCAGAACAAGTCTAGGTCTATCAAGTATAACCTAATCGATTGGATTATATGCCAAAATTAGTTAATGTTATAACTTGAGAGATCTACTTCTCTACTTTTTGAATGAAACTTGTCCGCAATCTGTCACTCTGTCTCTAAAGCAATATCCAAATTTTCCCTTACAAACTCAATGCAATTCAACATAACAATACAACTTTCTAACCCTGTTATGCAAGTTTTATTAATTAAGCATTATTGCTCTCACATTACAGACCAAACAAATGCACTTATGAGGAGTTATAATCACAATTAACATTGTTATAATTGGAGGCAAATATAAAGCAGAGTGATTATTGTTGAGAACAATTAGGACATGAAAAGTAACCTTTGGCTTGACATTTTACACATGCTATCTGCTTCACCTTTGATTCACTGTCACCAAGTGTTTCAAAAAAACCCTCAACAGGCTTAATACCAAGTATTCCCCCTTCTCTAATAGACCCGGTTCCTTTGCAGGTGGAGCAAGCCAATCGCCTCAGGTTGCCACATCGCTTGCACATCTCCAA